>LQAI01000130.1_pt1 | contig 16758 bp, 17 predicted proteins | sample 1535821 | NCBI WGS metagenome assembly LQAI01 (sample SAMN04331586, study PRJNA305678) | bioreactor metagenome | isolation source: bioreactor_5 inoculated with Wadden Sea sediment 1st replicate of a... | place: Germany:Bremen | reverse complement strand
TGACCGAGAGCGCCCAGAGAAGTCAGCAACCAGCTGAACGGTCCGGCAGCAGCGATGATGATGAACACTGAAGCACTGTTGCGGAACGCTCGGGTAAAGGCGGACTTGCAGTTGGATACATTGATGGTCCTGTATACAAACAGTCCGACAAGCAGCGAGATGGTGGCTGTCAGGGCTCCGGCCTCGACAACGCCGGCAATGCCGCCGACAACGGCTCCCACGAGGATGGCGGGCACGAGCAGGGCAAAGGACGATTGATTGCGGAGTCTTAATGGCTTTCAGGCTGAAAGGTTCTTCGCTCCGTTCAAAGTTGTATTTGACTGCCAGCACATGTTCACTCCATCAGCAGTGCCCCGACGAGCAGGCCGGGAATGATGCCGGCGGAGAACAGGGCCCGACAGAAAGACCGCTGGCGTTTGCCAGAACGATCATCATGATGGACGGAGGGATGATTCCGCCGATGGTGGAACTGACCGCTGTGATGGCGGCAGAAACGCACGGGGGTATCCGGCCTTGGTCATGGCGGGGATGATCAGCGAACCGACAGTGGCGGTGTCCGCAACCACGGAGCCGTTCATTCCGGCGAAGAACATACTCACCAGAACGTTGGCCTGTGCGAGACTGCCTCGCATCCGGCCAATAAGTCGTTGGCTCAGTTCAACCAGCCGGTCAGTGATGGTCGCACTGGTCATCAATTCCCCGGTCAGCATGAAGAAGGGAATGGCTGTAAGGGGTACGGAGTCGATGGCGCTGAACATCTGTCCGGAATGAGGACAGCGGGCCGCATCCGTAAATAGATATATGCGTTGGCAGAAGAATCATGGTGAACCCGATTGGTGCTCCCAACAGGATAAAAACCATGAGAAGGCTGAGAAGTATTATACTTTCCATAGTAACTGTGTCCTTTTCACCGCAACAAGGTATCCGGGCAGGGGGCCCGATCAGGATGAATTCAAGTTCCCGGTCTGGTAATCTCCGGGAGTATGGGTAATCGCGATAAATTTCAGTTTTTGGGGCTGCACCAGATACTCCTGAGGAGGTATTCGGTACAGCCCCTTTTTACTATTATTAAACGTTCATCTCCCTGCGGGCAGGAAGTGATCCGGAAACGGCTTACAGAGCGCCGGCTTCCTTCAAGGCCTTGATGAAGTCGTGCAGGCCTGATCGGCCAGAACGCGTTCGGCAACTGCGGGATCGAAGGTGCCCTTGGCGTCCTTCCATGCAGCGATGGCACCCTTGCGCCACTCACCCATTTCGGCTTCGTTGGGAACGTACCATTCCTTGATTTCTTTCTTGATGGCGGTGGTGCCGTCGGCAACCCACTTTTTGTCAAGTTCGGCAACCTTCTTGGCGAAAGCGTCTGCACCGGCCTTGACCCAGCCCTTTTCTTCCTCAGTGAGTTTTTCGTACTGATACATGTCCATGGCGAGGACGTTGCCGGACCAGGAACCGCCGATTTCAGTGTAGTACTTGCAGACTTCCTGCAGCTTGGCGACTTCCTGCCAGGGGATGGCTACATACTGGCCTTCAACAACGCCGGACTGGAGACCCTGATAGAGTTGACCCCAGTCGTAGGGAACCGGAACGCCGCCCCAGGACTTGATCAGAGTGTATTCGATGGGCTCTTGGTGACTCTCCACTTGACGCCCTTCATGTCCTTGGGGAGTGAACGGGCTTTGCGGCGTTGCCGAGCTGACGGAAACCGCCGCTGGAGGTAAATGGCGAGGGGATATGACCGCTGTTTTGAGCAGCCATTTCAGCCTGCTTCTGGCCCAGCCATTCGTTGGTGATCCGGTTGGCGTCTTCAATGCTCTTGAAGATGTAGGGCAGGTCGAAGATGGCCAGATCGGTGCTGAAGCTGCCGAAGTTGGCGGTAGAGGTGGTCCAAAGCTGAATCAGTCCCTGATTGGCCTGTTCGCCGCATTTCTGCTCGGCACACAGGGATTTGCGGTAGTAAGGCTTGACGATCATCTTGCCGCCGGAGACCTTTTCGATGGTCGGGACGAGTGCCTGTTCAATGGCATCGCCGATGGGCATGCCCAGACGTCCGGTGGTGCCGAGCTTGAGAACCTTGGGTCCGGCCAAGGCTTGAACGGTGAATGCGGACACCAGCATCAAGGCCAATGTGCAGATAAGGGTGTAGCGTTTCATAATCAATAATCCCCCTGAAAGTTTCAATTTGGTCGATTACCTGTTTTTCGTGGATGTCGCTTGTTTCGATGCATCCCGCTAAAGAACACTTGAATCCATGAATCCTTTTATACGCACGATTCAGGTAGAATCAGAACCTGCACTGTGCGCACACCTTCCGCCGCCCTTACAGCAATATGCGAGCCAGAAGCTGTGAAAAATTTCATTTGCCGATTATCTATCTAAAATTAAAAGGTTTTTTGTCCTTTCGGCTTGAGGGGAGAAAGATTTGGTTGATCTTTAAAAGGAGGTGTGGGCAAAAATGCTCGTCTAATTTGTCTAACACGCTGTTCTTTCAGGTTATTTTGAAATGTGTAAAAAACTCGCTGTGCAAAAATGCCCATCTGGATGCTGTATGTGATAACTAATGAGTGAGCATGGATTGGAGTGTGTAGTGGCGCGTGTTGGATGGGTGTTGATTTAAGTGGGCGTTATTCTGTTTTTTTCTAGAAAAAATTATTGTGGGCTTACCGTGAGATGGAGGGGGCGCTTTGTTGAAGCAGCCGTGTGTAACAGCTTTTGAGGGGAATGAATAATATGATGGATTGTGCTTTGTTGGGCATAATGGCGTAGGGTGGTAATTTCATGTACGTTGTTAAACATTAGGGGAAGTGACTATGTACGTTTAAGTGAGGCCTTAGCCGGTGAGTCTGTGCAGAATCTCGGCAGGTCCCTTCCTCCCCGTCCAAAAGCCTTCTGTCTGAAGGTGCATGTAATGCGGAAAATAAAAAAATGAAAAAATCTCGATACCAGATTCCGGGCTTTGATGAAGAGTATGGTCATTTGATGGATCAGCTTACCGGAGTCATGGATGTACTGCATGAAGGCATTTGCATAAGTAGCGCGGAAGGGGTCATTATCAAGATGAATCCCATGTATGAGAGGCTGGCAGGTGTGTCTCCCGAGGCTATGCTTGGGAAAAAGGTCAGTTTCCTCAACAGCAAGGAAGGCATTTTTGATGAGCCTGAGCCTGATGCCGAAATGGTGCAGAAGGAACAGGGGTATTTCAAGGGGCCTGTGAGCCCGATCATCCTGAAGACCAAGAAGCCTGCCAATGCGATTCAGAGGGCCAAGGGCGGGTTATGGAACCTGCTGCATGGTTATCCGCTTTTTGATGAGAAGGGTGACGTCGCCATGGTCGTTACCTTTGTCCGCGACATCAGTCATCTGACGCTCTTTCGTGAGCAGCAGATGGCCTACCACAAAGATATTTACAATCAGTTCCGAAAGACCATCAACGTCATTGATTCGGATCAGTCCAATTCGCCGGAGCTGATAATCGAAAGTCCCTCCATGAAATCGCTCTGGGCGCAGATGAAAAAGATCGCCAACACAGATGCGACCGTGTTGGTGCTTGGCGAAACCGGCGTCGGCAAAGGCGAGATCGCCCGACAGATTCATACGATGAGCAGTCGTTGCCGGGACGTATTTTTCAAGGCCGATTGTGCCAGCATCCCGGAAAACCTGATTGAGTCGGAATTTTTCGGATATGCCAAAGGAGCGTTTTCCGGTGCCAATCAGGAAGGCAAGGCTGGATATTTCAGTGCTGCCGAGGGTGGCTCCATCTTTCTTGATGAAATTGGCGAATTGCCTCTTCTGATGCAGAGCAAACTGCTTCGGGTGCTGCAGGATCAGGAGATCATGCAGTTGGGATCACTGAAGCCGAAAAAGGTGGATGTCCGTGTCATCGCGGCAACGAACGTTGATCTGGAAAAAGCTGTGGAAGACGGTGATTTTCGGCAGGATCTTTATTATCGGCTCAATGTCAGTGTGCTGCGCGTTCCGCCGCTGCGTGATCGGGTGGAAGACATCATGCCTTTGGCGCAGTTTTTTCTGAAACGGTACAATGTGAAGTACCGTACGAAAATAGCCTTTTCGGAAGAGGCGTCTCTGCTGTTGCTGCAGCACAGCTGGCCCGGGAACGTGCGCGAATTGAAGAACATGATTCAGGGCATCGTCATCAACTGTGAAACCGATGTCATTGAACCGGAAGATCTGCGAGGGCAGTACACAAGAGCGCGCAGAAGCATTCCTCCGGATCCATGATGTATTCCGGCGTGGATGTTTCCGGCAGATCCCTCAAGCAGATTGTCAGCAGGATCGAGCGCGATATTTTGCAGCAGGCTTTCAAGGAGCACGGCTCATTGTCCAAGGTCGGCAAGATCTTCAAGGTCGACCGCACGACTGTCGCGCGTAAGTTGAAGGGCAAATCCAAGTAGGGAAATGCAAACAGAAGTAAAAAGCCCCGGCCTGACTGGTCGGGGCGTTTTTTTGATTATGAGCGGTCTGCGTAAACTCTGGCCAGACCGCCGGTTGAGGTCTCGCGGTATGGGCTGAGCAGGTCATGCCCGGTCTGTTTCATGACCGAGGCCACTTCGTCAAAGCTGATGTAGTGCGAACCGTCTGAAAGAATCGCCATTTCCGCACAGGACATGGCGCGCGTTGCAGCGGATGCGTTTCGTTCGATGCACGGAATCTGCACCAGTCCGTCAACCGGGTCGCAGGTCAGGCCGAGATGGTGCTCCAGCCCCATTTCAGCTGCATACTCGATTTGACGCAGGGAGCCTCCCAGCAATTGACAGGCCGCAGCTGCCGCCATGGCGCAGGCCGAGCCGACTTCTCCCTGACAGCCGACCTCTGCACCGGAAATGGATGCGTTATGCTTGAGGATGTTGCCGAATACGCCTGCCGTGGCGAGTGCCCTGACAATATCCGTATCAGGCATGTCGTTGCTTTCCTGCATATGGAGAAGGATGGCGGGCAGTATGCCGCATGCGCCACACGTGGGTGCGGTTACAATGGTCCCGCCACCGGCGTTCTTCCGAGGTGGCGAGCGCGTAGGCCGTGAGTGTGCCGGTCGGACGGAGAGCCTCGGACGCGGCCTTGGTCCGTTGATGATAATTCCATGACTGCCGCCGCAGGCCGATGGAACCGGGAAGGACGCCTGTGTTGCGAGACCGCGCTTGATTCCGGCCTTCATGTGGTCCCAGACTTCGTCGAGGTATGCCAGAATTTCCTCTCCCTCATGGTGGAGCACGTATTCCCAGTAGGTGATGCCTTTTTGGGAACAAATCTGCATGATCTCTTCAAGGGTTGTTCTCGGATAAATGCTTTCTGTCGGGGTACCAATGGTTTCGGCGGTACGGACAGCTCCGCCGCCAATGCTGAAATAGACTTGTTCGGCCATCATGACGCCGTCCGCATCGAATCCTTGGATTTTCATCGCGTTCGGGTGTTGCGGAAATTTTACGTCGGCACGCCATATGATTTCAGTGCAGTCTGCTCCCAGCGTCTCCAGGACAGCCTGATCGGTCAGGTGCCCCCGGCCCGTTGCAGCGAGACTTTCAAAGAGCGTGACCCGGAATGATCTGGACGCAGAATGTGCCTTCAAAATGCGGCGGCTGCGAATTTCGGTCCCATTGTGTGGCTGGATGAAGGCCCTGCGCCGATGCGGTAGAGTTGCCTGAGGCTTTTCATAGTATGTCCTTGATGGGTGATCGAATGGTCAAAGTTTTGTGCACGCAGTGCGCTTGCCGCACTGCGTGCACACTAAGCCCCGCGTGCCGGAGGAGGCTCGCGGGAAGGTATGGTGTTGCCTAAGGAAATAGGCATAATGCGATTTAATCCATGTATTTGGTCAGGCCGAGTTCTTCGAGTTTCTCGGGAGTCGGAACACCGGTTTTACGTCCCAGCCGCATGCCGTGTAGTATTCGTCAAGCAGTTCATCATAGTTGTCGATGACGCAGTCCTTGTTGTCCTTGTACGCGCCGAATTCCGGTGCGGAGCGGACGCGTTCGGGGAGCATGTCGTCTTTGCGGCGGAGGCCTTCACGCATATTGAACATGCGCTGGAGAGTATGGACGCGTTCGCCGACCTTGATGAGTTCTTCGGCGTCCATGTCCCATCCCGTGGTGGCGCTGAGCATGTCGACCCAGTGTTCCGGGTTGAGACCCGTGTAGCTCATGAATTTACAGGTGCACAGGACGTCCGGCAGGATCAGGCCGCGCTGAAGAATGGCGCATTCGGAGCCCTTGCCCTTTTCATCCCACCTGTCGATTGTTTCCGGGTCAGTGACGCCGTGGGCCTTCATGCCCCAGTCCATCTTGCCTCGATCGTAAGCCATGCCTTCAAGGGGATGGATGTGGCACATGCCGCGGTTTGCGGTGCCGTAGCGATGCCGAGGAGCTTGCCGGAGCGCGGGTCATGCGCCGGACCTTCAAGGCCCTTGACGTGGATGGCGTATTTTTCGGCTCCATTGCCGACGATCTCGGCGGCCTTGCGCACGCCGTTGGCAAGCACGTCGCCGATGCCCTTACGGAAAACTATTTTTTCGAGAATAGCGGGCAGTGCTTCACTGTTGCCCCATGTCAGGTCCAGACCGTCGAGGTCCTCGTCAGTGAATATTCCGTTTTCATGGCATTCCATGGCAAAGGAGATCATGGCTCCGGTGGAGATGGTGTCCACGCCCCACCTGTTGCACAGGTAGTCGCAATGGACTGCCGCATTCATGTCTTTGTTGAGCAGGAACGACGTGAATACACTGATGCTTTCGTATTCGCCGCCTTCGTGAACAGGAGTCTTGAATTTTCCGTCCTTTACTTCGCAGACGCGCCCGCAGCCGATGGGACAGCCAGAGTAGCATTGCTTGGATTTGACGAGGTTCTTGTCCTGAAAATCATCGAATAATTCAGCGGCCTTGCCCCAGCTGTTGGAGCGCCAGTTCTTGGACGGCCAATCGCCGTCTTCATCATTTTCAACCATATCGCCGATGGTGCCGAATTCGTTGAAACCGTCTCTGAATTCGTGTTCGCGGACTGTTTTCATGGCTGTCTTGGATGCAGCCATGAATTCCTTGGCGTCTGCGTGGTTGGCCTTTCCCTTGCCGGAAACAGCGATAGCGAGAATGTTTTTGGCGCCCATGACTGTTCCGCCGCCGTTTCGGCCTGCGGCGCGGTCGCGGTACATGATGGAGGCAAAGGCCACGAGATTTTCTCCGCCCTGTCCGATGCACATGACGGACGGCTTTTTCTTCCCGTTGGCTAATTCCTCTTCAAGAATGTCGGTCTTTCATACACGTCCTTGCCGAGAATGTGGGAGGCGTCCTTCAGGCGGGCTTCGCCGTCGGCAATAGAGAGGTAGACGGGTTTGTCGGACGTTCCTTCAATGATGAGGATGTCGAATCCGGCTTTGCGCATGTCCGGGCCGAAGTTGCCGCCGCAGCGGGATTCGCCCCAAGCGCCGGTGAGCGGTGATTTGAAGCAGACCATGATGCTGCCGCCGCCTGGAACCAGATTGGTCGTGAGCGGACTGGTAGCGAAAACGAGTTTGTTGTCCGGTCCCAGAGGATCGACGCCCGCCTCAAGTTCGCGGTACAGTATTTCAGCTCCGTACCCTACGCCGCCCACGAATTCGCGGGCCGCTGTTGGGTCGATATTTTCTGCGGTGCAGACGCCTGTGGTCAGGTTCGCTCTCAGGATCTTTCCGGTGTACCCTTTCAGCATATTATCCTCCGATTAAAAATCTTTTGAATTCAATTTCTTGTCCGTCATGCAGACGGGTCTTTTCGTCTTTGAGTATGTTGTCCCCGGAACGCACGATGACAGGTCCCCGGAATCGCTTTTTGTCCGGGTTCCAGATGGCAGACGGAGTTTCGTCTTTCGCCACACTGGCAAGTTCCTCGTAGAGGTCTGCGAGCGTTGCGTTTTCTCGCAGGACCAAGTCGATGCGTTCCTTGGATAGAAATTTTTTGATGGTGCCGCTCATGGTGACTCGAATATTCATCGTGCTCTCCCTTGGTGATCGCTGCATGCGATGCAGGCTGGGTCAATTTCCAGATTCAGCGCCTCATATTCGTTGGTGAGCAGGTTGAAGAACAGCATTTTTCCGGCGGCGGGCGTACCTGTTTCTGTGATGAGTTTGATGGCCTCGGTTGCCTGTATTGAAGCCATGGCGCTGACACACGTTCCAAGAGAGGGGATGGGGGCGTTGTTTTTGCTTGTTTCTCCGCTCAAGGCGCAGAGCGGACAAGCGGAACGCTGCGGAATGAAAGTTGTTAGTTGTCCGCTAAACCCCTGAACAGCGGCATGTACCAGCGGAACGTCGTATCGGGAGGCGTATGCCGTCAGGGCGATCCTTCCTTCAAGGTTGTCCAGGCAGTCGACGATGATGTCCGGCAGAGGAAGTGCTTCGACTGATTCGTCGGAGAGCGGGATACGAAGGAATGCTGTCACATCTGATTGATTTTCTTAGTTTTTTGAAGCGGTAATCGCTTTCATTTTGCCAAGATCGTCTTCTGTGTACAGTAGTTGACGGTTCAGGTTGGAAATGGAAACCGTGTCGTGATCATACAGCATCAGAGTGCCTATCCCGGCTGCAGCCAACAGCATGGACGCTGTGCACCCCAGCCCGCCGACTCCGGCGATCATGACCGTCGCGTCGTGCAGTTTTTGCTGGTTGAAGCCGGGAGTGCAGCCGAGCTGTCGGGTGTATCTGGTTTCGGGCATAGTCAGGTATGGGTTGGTGTCCGGCAGTTCAAAAAGGCTCTCATCAAAATTGAGAAGAGGGTTGCGCTGGTTATTAATAAACGGAGCGTATTTTGAGAGAGCCTCTTTTGAACGGCAGGATATGTTTATCGCAACTGGTTTGCGAAATTGAAGATATCGTTGAGGAGTAGTTCCGGTACTTCCAGAGATGAGAAATGTCCTCCGCGGGGCATCTCGGTCCATTGGATGATGTCGTACATCCTTTCGGCATAGGAGCGAGGGGGCCATGGGAAGTTCTCGGCAGGGAAGATTGCTGCTGCGGTCGGCACTTCGACGCGCGGACGGTCCTTGGTTCCCAGAATGCGTCCGCCTTCTTCCCGGCGTCCGTAGTAGATCCATGTGGAAGTGGCAAAGGTACTGGTCACGAGATAGACCATGATATTGGTCAGCATGCCGTCCTTGGAGTGCGCGGTTTCCACGTCATCGTTCTTGACGTCGGACCAACCGTGAAACTTTTCGATGATCCATGCAGCCACGCCTACCGGGCTGTCGGCCATGGCATAGCTCAGAGTTTGCGGTTTGGTGGCCTGCTGAGTGCGGTAGCCGTCGTGCAGGACGATTCCGGGACGGGTGTCGCATTCGCGTGCCCATTCTTCCTCTTCGGGAGTCTGCGGGCCATCGATGTGGCGCATGGTCGGGAAGCAGATATGAATACCTTTGCAGTGGGCGGCATGGTCATAGCCGAGCCAACTTGCGATGGCAGAACCCCAATCAGCACCGTGCATGAGGTAGGTGTCATAACCCAGTTCGTCCACCATCAGGCTGTTGAGGACTTCGGCCATGGCACGCGGGCCGTACGGACGTTCCGGGGCTTCGGAAAAACCAAATCCGGGAAGGGAAGGCACAATGACGTCGAAGGCGTCTTCCACTTTGCCGCCGAACTTTTCCGGGTGGGCGAGGCGGTCGATGATGTCGATGCTTTCAACGAACGATCCGGGCCAGCCGTGGCTGATCAGAAGCGGAGTCGGGTTGTCTCCGCTGCCCTTTTCAACGATGAAATGGAGGTTAAGTCCTTTTACGTCGGCCTTGAAATTCGAAAATGAATTCATTTTCGTTTCATACTTGCGCCAATCGTAGTTGTTTACCCAATAGTCACAAATCTCTTTCATATAGTCGAGATTCGCGCCGTAATCCCAACCCTCAAGAGCGGGCATGGCCTGCCAGGGAAAAGAGCGAACTTTCTCTTTGATGCAGTTCAGCTCTTCGTCGGGAATGTTGATGATGAAAGGAGTCGCCATTAAAGTCTTCCTTGTAGTCTTTATTGTAACGTGAAGTCTTCTAAGGTTGATGAATAAAAGCCGACTGTGCGTCCGGCTCGGCATTACAATGGCAGCAAGGCGAATATTCCCGACTGCGTAAAGAGTACCAGGATTCATGAATTTTTAAACTCGCACGCCCAAAAAGGTCAGGTGGAAGGTGACTCGGGCGTACGTTATCTGGAAGCAATTAAGGCAACTTGCGTGCCAGAGGTCGTTTGTATGGTGGTTTTATTGTCTAATAGGCTTGAATGTAATAAGAAATTGCGTTGCTTTGGAGAGGGAGGGACGTTTTGCAGAAAAAGCTTTGGTGGCTGATGGGCAAAAATGCTCGTGTTTTTTTAGCTGTTGTTGATTTTATTGATAATTTATAGTGTGTAAAAATACCCTTCGTGCAAAAATGCCCGTATTGTAGGTTGTAACGAGATGTGGGGTTATCCTGTCCCCTTGGTTTCGTGTCCGTTATGTGTCCGTTTTTTTCCACGACGGCATGTATGAATGCTGATATTCCGTACCTTCTGCACGCTCTGCACAATAAGTGACAAAGTGGCTTGGCGGCGAATAAGCCCTGTTGAATTAGGTAGTTGTTTTGAATGATCGGTTTGACGCCCTCAAGGATGGCATTCAAGAGGGCGTGGGGGCAATCCCATATAGCTCCATCAAAGAAAAAGGACTTCGGGTGATTATCCGAGGTCCCTTTTTCTTTGGTTTGGGACCGGGAAATGGTTTTATATCCCATCTATGTCCCAAATGGGATTTTATGTGTTTTGGTAGTATGCGGCCAGCTTGTCCTGCACCGGGGTGTGCTGCAGGTTTTCAAGGTTGGTGTGCCACTCGGTCATGCGAGGATCATTGTGGCCGACTATGGATGCTGCGTGTTTTGTTGATCCGCCTGTCAGCGCTATATTGGTGCAATACGTGTGACGGTGGTCGTGGAAACTGCCAGGATATTCATGGGAGTCTGATTACAGTGGGTGGTTGCACGACTATGATTATATTGTTTTTTATAGGTGTAGATTTCCTCGGCATGTTAACTGTGCTTGAATCCATTGTTGTTTGGGGTAATTGCCGGGGCTATTCAATTTTGATCTGTCGATTTGATAAATAATGCTCTCGGAAACGCCACCTCCCTTGGCTGAAGTAAAACCTTCTCTCTGTCAGCAAATCTGTTGCGAATTGTTTTCGCTGCGTATCGTTGATTTTGGAGGGGTGTCCAAGAAAGATCGGTTATTACGAGTAAATTGACATAGAGTTTTACGATTTTTGCTGTGAATTAGTGTTTAAAGTGCAGCTTTGTCTGCGTCTCTTCTCCCACGTATTTGGTTGTAATTTTGTCTGCCCATGAGCGGATGAGGAAGCCGGCTAGTTGGCGCGCACCATCGGATTCGACGATTTTTTCCATCGACGGAGCTGTTTCCGGAAGTTCTGGTGCATTCCCGAGATGGGTAATGCTAATATCAAGATTGTACTCATCAAAGATGCCTCTATGGCAGTAATGGAGGAGACTGTCTCACGACCACCAAGGGCCTCAAGGTACTCGATGGTGGCGGCGGTGGCCTTCTTGATTATTTCAGGACGGGCCGCCCAGGCGCTGCCCTGTTTTTCCATAAAAGTGACAATAGCCTGATGGTAGCGCGTGTCTGACTCAAGCGTGAGAGATGCCTTTGTTTTGATGCCAATTCGGAAGATTTGGTTGAGTACGAGAGCTGAGATCGTAGCTGCGGAAAGCGAAGAGGAAAAGATGGCTTTGAGGATAGGATGCAGGTCCGCGAACGCTTGAGGCAATAGGTCTACCGTTAGACCGCAAATTATGGACAGGCCGATGATAAATGTTTTCCTGCCGTCGAGCATTCTGGACATGATAATTTGAATACCTGCCACGATCATAAAGCCGAGTGCGAATACAAGAGTAGCACCCACCACGGGGCGCGGCATGATCGCAAATAAGCCGGTGATCTTGGGACAAAATGCCAGCGTGATGAGAATTACTCCAGTACTCCAGGCAATGGCACGGCTGGTGGCTCCAGTGGCAATGGTTAGACCAATGTTGGTGGAGGATGTCGATTGGCCAAATCCACCGAATATGCCCGCCGAGAAGCATCCCACCGCATCAGCTAGGATGCCTTTCTGAATGTTGTCCATGTCTGGACGTTTCCATTGAGTGTCATTGATTTTTGGCAGGTGGTAATATCTCCGACACTCTTGAGGCTGGAGCATATCACCGCGATGATTATGGGGAGAACCATATTTACATCGAAGGCCCAACCTGGGTGGAATGAGACTGGAAACCAGATTGCCGGACGTGACATGGCATGACTCATTTCTTGGACTGTTAGTGCGCCGAAAAGCAAGGCTGTTGTATAACCAGCCACCATGCCTATGAGAGCACAGAACAGTTTTACCTTCCCTTGCGTCCAAACATTAAGGCCGACCATGATAGCAAGGGTGATGCCCCCAATCATTGCCCCTTGCCCATTGATTGCACCGGATGGATCAATGTCGAGAAAATTCTGTCCACCCATTTTGACGACGGTTATGCCAACCATAGCCACGATAAGTCCCGTCACTTCGGTGGGGAAGAGCACACGGAGTTTATGTATTGCACGGGAGAAGAGTGCTTCGATCGCTCCTGCAAAAGCGGTCATGCCAAAGACGAGCGGCAGGCCGCCGGTTTTCATACAGAGAAAGGACGCAGCTAGATAGGACGGGCCGCATAACTGCGGGCAGATATAGCCAGATCCCACTGGACCTTTGTGCAAAGATTGAACAATGACGCCGATGCCCTGCAAGCATAGACATGCTGATAACAAAGGCAGCCTGATCGGTAGTGCCGCCGCCTTCATGGATAAGGAGAATTGGAAAGACAAAGGAAATGGCGATGATGCTGAAATGCTGCAAACCAAGAAATGCGTTGATCAACAAAGGAGGGCGATCTTCAAGTCCATAAAGCAAAGAGGTTGGTTTCATATTGTGATTCCTTGGATATGCACTTGATTGTTAAGAATATTTTTTTACCTATATACCTTTTGTGAGGGATTCGCTAGCGGGTTGGAATATGGCTTATTGGGTTAAAGCGTATTTTGAGACAAGTGAGTCCTGCTTTATCCCCTGTCTTAGGGGAGCTCATGGGGGGAGAACAATATCTGCACGTTTCGTATTGGCAAGCACTCCATCCTATGTCGAGGAGATGTAAAAACAGAAAATATAAAACAACCTTTGTAGGTATTTTATGCCAATGCATAGGCGAAACACTACAGTCGGGAGTGGTGCCATTTTGCTGGATCACTGAGCGGTGACTTTGGGCAAGGCTGGCTGATGACTGCGCAGCCTCTACTTTTCAGTTTTATTGGAAATGGGAGGGTTTCCTTTGACATGGAGACAGATTGCTGTGATGTCGTCATGCATTTCGCAGCCTTGGGAAAAATCCGTAACAGAAGAGAAGAGAGTCTCCAGCAAGTTTTCACAGCTGTTCTCTTCGTTTTGGATGAGGCGGGCGAGAGCCTTTTCCATGTGGGCAAAGGATCGGACCAGTTCGCCAACGTTCTTGTCTTTGGTTGATTTGAGCTCGGAAAGGGTGTTTCTGGGTTTTCCCGTCAGTAATGTTTCGGGAGGGGAGTTGTCGTGCATAGTCTGTAATGGGCCGCCTTCTGGCTGAGCCTTGTGTTTTCTTCATGCGGGGAATAGGGGTAAAAAACTTTTTTTGAATAATGCAGGAAGGACTGTTTCATGGTCAGGCCGAATCTCAGACAGACCATCATCATTGGAATCGTGATTTTCATTCTCGCCTTTGGCGGTATCGCCTTGCTGTCGCTTTCCAATATCAATCAATTGCAGCAGGAAGTTGTGCTTGTGGAGCGGGCTGACGACCTACGCAATCTCATTCTCGAGATTCGTCGTGAAGAGAAGAATTTCTTCCTTTATCAGGATACGTCGCTGTTTTCTGTCGGGAAGGAAAATCTCGGACAGGCAACGGCAATCCTCGGGTTCCTATCAGAAGGGTTTGCCGGAACGGATGGTGAACAACGCGATGTCAAGCTGGCGCAGGGCATTCGGGATTATGCCAGCTTCTGGAAACGATCAGTTCTGCCTCCTCTGAAATCGGCGGGAACAGCCCCGAGGCGCGTGCTCTTCGGGAAACGGGGCAGAGGCTTGTCGAGCACTCCCGAGCCATTGCCGAGTATGAGCGGGAATACATTCTGCGCATCAATCAGGAACTGCGGATGACCATGATTATTTTTATGGCCGTTGTGGCTGTCGTGGTTCTCGCCTTGGTGGTTTTTGTCACCAAGAGTATTCTCGGGCCACTGCGCGAGGTGCAGGAGGCCACGCGTCAGATCGTCCAAGGGACCTTCGCCCCCTTTGCAGTCAAAAATGCGGAGGATGAAATCCAGCAGGTTTGTGTTGCGCTGAATTCGATGGTTGACGAACTCCAGAAACGACAGGCGCAGCTCGTGCAGGCGCAGAAACTGTCTTCGATCGGCACGCTGGCGTCCGGCATCGCGCATCAGTTGAACAATCCTCTCAATAATATTTCGACTTCTGTTCAGATTCTTTCCGAAGAAACGGCCGGACGAAATGACTTTGCGGACAAGATGATGGACAACATTACGCAGGAGACGCTGCGCGCCCGTGACATTGTCAAAGGGTTGCTCGAATTTTCCCGGCACAAGGATTTTTCCCCCCGCCTCTGCAATCTCAAGGATATCCTTGAAAGTGCTGTCCGGTTGGCATCCAGCCAACTCGGTCCTCGGATATCAGTCAGAATAATGGTGTCCGACACGGCGGTCCTGAATCTTGACAGACTGCGTTTTCAGGAAGCGATGCTCAATCTCATCATTAATGCAGACAGGCTATCGGTGACGATAAAGGGACTATTGAAATCAAGACAACGCCTGACGGCGATCACAATATCCTTACCATTTCGGATACGGGGACAGGCATTCCTCCGGACGCCCTGCAACGCATATTTGATCCGTTCTTTTCCACAAAGGATGTGGGGCAGGGAACTGGGCTTGGGTTGTATATCGTGTACGGCATAATTGAAGAACACCGAGGCTCGATCCGGGTTGAAAGTCTACCGGGCAAGGGAACCACTTTTCATATCAGACTCCCGTTGGGTCAGGAGGGGACAGCATGACGCAATCGTCTGTTCTTGTTGTAGAAGATGAACAAATAGCCAGAGAGAACCTGACGCATGTATTGACTGCGATGGGTCATGATGTCACGGCACTGCCTTCTGCTGAAGAAGGCCTCCGGGAACTGGATAAAAAGGATTACGACCTCGTCATCACCGACCTGATGCTTCCGGGGATGGACGGCATCAGTATGCTGGAGCGGATTCGTGCCCAGTATCCGTTCGTCATGGTCATAGTGGTAACGGGCCATGCCACTGTCTCAAACGCTGTCACGGCGATGCAGAAAGGCGCGCACTCATATATCGCCAAGCCTGTCAAACTGGATGAACTGCGGCTTCAGGTGGAACGGGCGTTGGAGCAGCACGCTCTCTCTGCGGAGGTCCAGCGCCTGCGAAAATTGTGGCTCAGGGCAAAGTGATTTTCCTCTTGTCGGACAAGCGATGTGTTCGTCCAACTGAATAAGACTGTCAGGCAATTGGCCCAGATGAATTGCAACGTCCTTGTTCAGGGCGAGACCGGCACCGGCAAGGAGCTTGTGGCACGGGGTATTCATCAGTTCAGCCAGCGGTCCGAAGGGCGTTTCATGGCGATCAATTGTGGCTCTTTCACTCCGGAACTGATGGACAATGAATTGTTCGGCCACGAGAAGGAAGCGTTCACCGGAGCCAATCGGGGGCAGAAGGGCATTCTTGAAGTCGCGGATGGAGGCACGGTCTTTTTCGATGAGATCGGTGAACTGTCGTTGAGCATGCAGGTCAAGCTGCTCCGCGTCCTTCAGGAACGGACGTTCCTGCGCGTTGGCGGCACAAGGGAGATTCCGGTTGATATCCGTGTCGTCGCTGCCACCAACTGTGACCTGCGCGAACTGGTTGAAAGGACAATTCCGCCGGGACCTGTATTACCGTTGAACGTGGTCACGATTCAGGCTCCGCCATTGCGCGAGCACCGTGAGGACATCCCGGTTCTTGTCGGCCATTTTTTGGAGAAGCATCGTCAGCCCGGACAATTTGTCAGTTCCATCGCACGGGATACGCTTGACGTACTCATGAGTTATCCGTTTCCCGGCAATGTGCGCGAACTGGAGAATATCGTGCAGCGAGCCCTCGCCCTAGGACAGGGGCAGTCCTTCACTCCCGACCTGCTGCCATCTGAACTGAGTGACGCCAAAGCCGACGTTCCACTCCCCACACTGGAAGATGTGGAAAAGGCCCATATCCGCAAAGTGCTTGCCGTATCGGGCGAAAACAAGACGCAGGCCGCACGTATTCTCGGAATAGACAGGGTTTCCCTTTGGCGAAAGCTCAAAAGGTACGATTTAGGCTAGAGTTCGGGAGTGCTAGAAAGAGGGGTAGCTGTTACGTCAAATTGCATTCTGCAACAGTCGTCTCAGCTGAAGCTGTATTCCGTTCACCGGTTGCGCATTCTTTTTTCTCACACCAGATAAAAGTCAATAACACTCTGAAAAAGATAAGATTTTTTCACGGTCTTTTTGTAGAAGTGTTTTTCAAATAAAGCTATATTTCGGCTTGTTCCAGTTTTAAGAATACGGATTGTTATAACCCTCTGTTGCATTTTGCATCACTCGTTTCTCGCAGGAAAAGTGTCTGTCTTGCGATAGCGTTTCCTGTTTTGCGA
>LQAI01000129.1_pt1 | contig 17186 bp, 17 predicted proteins | sample 1535821 | NCBI WGS metagenome assembly LQAI01 (sample SAMN04331586, study PRJNA305678) | bioreactor metagenome | isolation source: bioreactor_5 inoculated with Wadden Sea sediment 1st replicate of a... | place: Germany:Bremen | reverse complement strand
CTCCGTGCTTCGTATACAGTTCCTTGTTCTTCGCTCCGATCCCTGCACTGGTCGCATCGAGCATGATGTCCACACTCTGCACCAGCTCTTCGAGCGTCCCGCTCACCGGGATCCCGCGGTCGGTCAGCAGGTGCCTCTTCTCAGGCACTGCCGTATACAGCTTGTAGGGCATCCCCTTCTCGTACAGCGCCATCACCGGCAGTGTCGGTGCCACATCGGCCACCCCTACCAGTTCCATGTCATCCTGCAGTGCCACTCCGTCTGCCAGTCGCTGCCCGATCACTCCGTATCCTGCTACTCCTACTCGTATCTTCTTCATGGATCTCACTCCTTTCCTTCTGGTCTCTATTCGTGTCCCTCTCAGCTACCGCTGGGGGTACCGTTCGTTGAATTTGCTCACGATGCCTTTCGCATGTGCTCCCAGTGATACGGTGTCTGACATGAGCAGCAGTATCTGATACCCTTTGTCGAACTTCTCACAGGCCTGTTCCCAGCTGCCGCCTACGGTTGCCAGGATCTTATCACTTGCGAACACCTTCTCTTCTATGGTCCTGATCACAGCCTGTACTTCCGGGTGTGCCGAGTTACCGAAATGCCCCATGCTCGTCGCCAGATCCATCGGTCCGATGAAGATCCCGTCAAGCCCTTTGACTTTCAGCAGGTCATCGATATGGTTCACCGCATCCATCGTCTCGATGGCTGTCATGAGAAAGATCTCATCATTGGCACTCTTGAGGTACTCCATGGAGTCATTCCCGAAGTGCGGGGCTCTTGGACTGCCGGAGACTCCCCTGATTCCCTGCAGCGGATACTTCACTGCCCGCACGGCTGCCTCAGCCTCTTCAGCGGTATTGACATAGGGGACCAGCAGACCATAGGTCCCTGCATCAAGGATCTTCTTGATCTGAACGAAGTCATTCCAGGGTGCTCTGACGAAGGGCACCGCAGGCTGTCCTTTCATGCCCTGTATCTGCCCGATCAGGGTGAGGATGTCACCGGGGCCATGTTCCATATCGACCATGATCAGGTCGAACCCTGCATCCGCCATGATCTCGGTGGTGATGTTGCTCGCTGCCTGAGCCCAGGCACCGGTCACCCGTTTCCCTGCGTTCAGCAGTTGTTTTACGCGGTTGGTATGTGTAATTTCCATGCTTCCGATCCTTTATCTGCAGTCGTTTCAGCGGATATGATAAGAACTCCCGCTCAGCCTGTATCAGGCTTCTGCTGTCCTCTGTATGCATCTCATATCCTTCCATTGCATCAGGAGGTAATGGTACATCCCCTTCCTGATCCCTAGATCACCTGATCGAACATCGATCTCTCTATGAAGCTCTTCAGGAGTCCGGTACCCGGTGTCGTCCTGTCTATCGACAGAAACCGCTACCTGATCACAGATATCCCCATCTCCTCTCGTTCTGAGCAGCGATCGGAGAAGGGCTCACAGCCCTCCTCGTATCGCTTGTAGTACACTCCAGAGAGTTTATGTGAAGACCACAGGTTCGATCCCCAGCATCTTGCACAGCTCTACGAGCTCCTGTACATACTCCCCTGCCACTCCTGATATATGGTTCGAACCGTATTCATCCACAAATGCCTCAAGGTCGAAGTCGACTTCAGCAAAGAGGGCCGGAAGCTGATGGGGTCCACGTGCAGCGACGAATTCCTCGAGGATCTCTTCACTCGGGGTCACTGCAGTACAGGGAATGATCGCCATGCGATACTTCCCGTCAACTCGGTAGAGCCGTGCGAGCTGCATCGCTCCCGGGGCTGCGAAGAATCCGGTGATCGCTCCACCTCCGGGTCTGATCGACTGCTTTATGGTGATGCGGTTGAGGTTCTTACCCGGGTCCTCATCCCTTCCGGCATACCAGGCGCAGACGGCGCCGCAGTTGACACAGTAGAGGGTCTTTCGGGCATCGTCGATATGACTGACATCTGCGAAGAAGGTGGGCATGCCACCGGAGATCAGCTTGAGCATCTGCTGGGTAAGTGCGCCGTCGCCATCTGCCTCACAGGCCATGACCATCGCGTCCTTCTCGCCCTCTTCCCCATCGAAGTTGTTCGGCAGGAAGGCTGCGGTCATGCATTGGGGCACATAACTGTTCGAAAGTTCCGGCATGCATTTGATCGCCGTGAAGTCAAGTCCCTGATCCCTGCAGATATCCTTGGTCGCAATATAGCAGGCGATCTGGAAGTCGAACTTCTCTTTGGTGAACTTCCCGTCGTTATAGAGGACCTCTTTGGCGTTCTCTTCGATCCAGACCCTCATGCGGTCTATACGGTCCTGAGAGATCGTCTCTGCGATCCTGACGATCTCGATCTGGTCTATGTGTTCGACATCGACACCGAACTGTTTCTTCCAACCCATGGGGTCGAAGGTCGCCGTGTCGATCCCGATCGATCTGCCGCCGAAATACCCGAGCACCGAACCTTTGAGCCGATGAGCCGTCGAAGCCGCCCGTATGAGGGGAAGCAGCTTCTTCTCATACATCGCCAGGTCGTAGTCCATACGGATACGCCGGTGATCGCTGCCGATCTGGGAGAGTGCTCCTGCAGCCCCGAACAGTCCTACACAGCCATGGGTACCCATGTCCCTGTTGCCGATGATGATCGTGTAGGCGCCCATGCGCTGCACACCGTGCACCACCAGATTGGGAGATGTCCAGCAGGGAGTATGAACGATGAACAGCTCGATACCTGCATGTTTGAGCGCATCTACCTGTTCATCGATCTGATCCCGTGTCCGAGCGACCTCGGGAAAGGATATGACTTCAAGAGGAAGTGATGTGAGCAGCTCCACAGCTTTTGCATGTCTCGGGATGGTCATGGTGCTGAATACCGTATCCCATTCCGGCCCTCGGTGGTCGCCGAAGGTCATGATCCCTACTTTTGGATAATCCATTGTTATCTGCCTTCCTGTATACTCCTGAGCAGGTCGTACTCCTGATCAGTGATTGTTTTGTATCCCGGGTTCGGGAATGCCTGAAACCCACGGCCGCCGTCGTTGAAGATCGACTGCCCCATGATGAAATCTGAATCATCACATGCCAGGAAGACTGCCAGTCTTCCGCACTCTCTGGTGGTGCCGATCCGTCCCATGGGAGTCCTTGAGAGGATGGTATCCATCAGCTGTCGATCAGAACCCACCCGTCTCATGAGGTCGGTCTCGATCGGGCCCGGGGCCATGGCGTTGACCTTGATCCCGTAGGGAGCAAGGTCAACAGCCTGCACCTTGGTAAGCTGCTGCACCCCGCCCTTGCTGGTCGTATAGACCATCTGGGAGTTGAGTGCAAGGTATGCATTGACCGATGACATGTTTATGATAGCTCCACCGGTTCCCTGCTTCACCATCTGGCGTGCAGCATACTGATCACCGAAGAACATCCCACGGAGATTCACGTCCATGATGCGGTCATACTGCTCCGGGGTGATATCGAGATAGGGAGTCTTATCAGAGTCATTGATACCGGCGTTCGATACGTAGATATCGAGCTTCCCGAAGGCCTCAACGGTCTTGTCCACGATGTTCTGCAGGCTTTCGAGATCCCCACATCACAGGAACGTACAGAGCCCGGGCACCGAGAGCTTCCAGTTCCTGAAGGCCCTCCTGCCCGGTCTGAGGATTACGCCCGCCGATCACGACGGACGCTCCTTCTCGGGCAAACTCCACAGCTATTCCCAGTCCGATACCTTTGGTACCTCCGGTTATGAGCGCGACTTTACCTTCGAGTTTCATTTTTTCAGTTGTCCTTTCTGGTCGTGATCCTTGTCATACACGATCTCCGCTGCTGTAGCATACCCACCGGGATTCCTGAATCCAAGGGGATTGATACCGACAGGGAAGTTCTCTTTCAGTTCGTTCACCAGTCGTGCATAGTGGGATACCACTCCTTCGACACACTTCTCACCCTTCTCGAGTGTAGCTTTGGTCGGGTCTCCGATGACACCGTTCTCCAGATCGTCCTTCTCAGGCAGTCCGAAGGTACCCTCGAAGTGATAGAGCATCCCGGGTCCTGCAGCCTGTCCCGGTGCGATCTTCCAGGAGCTGTCGATCAGCGGCGTACCGCCGCCGGCCTCTGCAAGGTCCATCTTGATGAACTGAGGATAGAGATAGAGTCCTACAGAGGTCTCAGCTTCATCTGCGTGCCACATGTAGTCTTCCAGCACGTTCTTGTCATCACGGAGGAAGTCGTACCAGGTCGAAGAGATGGTAAACAGGCCTTCGATGCCGAGTTTATGGGTGGCGACGATGGTAGAGGAGACCTGTCCGTGTGCGGAGATGATCAGGAACTTGTTGAACCCTGCCACAGCTGCCCCTCGGATGATGTCGGTGAGCAGTCCGATGTGAGTCTCATAGGTCAGGGGGATCGTACCGGGCATGCCCCAGTGGTGATGGGGATGTGATCCGTACATGGGACAGGGAAGAACCATCGCACCGGTAGCCTCACCGACTTTCTCAGCGATACCGATGGCATTGTAGGTATCCATTCCCGTAGGTGCATGTGCTGCATGCTGTTCGATCGCACCGATCGGAAGGATCGCGATGTCACATACTTCTTTTGCATAGGCTATGTTCACATGAGCGCTGTTCTCCTGGAACCATACGGAATCTCGTTTGTTCAGTTTGAATTCGGTCTGTTTTTTCATCTCTTTTTACCTCGTTATGTATGATATGTTATTACTATTCGTTCACCGGCAGATGTTCGGAAAGACCAAGTCGTTCTTCCAGTGCCGTCAAATCCACTATGAGTTCTGGAGGGATGGGAATCCCTTCTGTCTTCCGTGTCTGCTCGATCATGTATTCGATCTCACCGGGAATGATCTGTTTTTTGGACGGATCAGTCATCGGGGTCGCTTTGATCATGGCAGCCCATGCTGCGATACGTTCTTCGTAGCTCTCCCTGCTCTGGAACATGGCAGGATCAATGGCCATCAGCAGATGGGAGGTGAGACTCGGCTCATCGGCATGCTTGTACATGCTCTTCAGGTCCTGCAGGAACGGACCGCCACTCATCACGCCGGTGATGATGTCGATAAAGAAGGAGAGGCCCAGACCTTTGTGCATACCGGTAGGAAGGAGGATCCCGGCAAACCCTTTGAATGGGTCATCAGTGGGATTCCCGTCTGCATCGATAGCCCAGGTGTCAGGGATCTTCTCACCTTTCTTCTGTGCGAGCAGGATCTTCCCTCCTGAGACTGCACTCATGGAGATATCGAGGGAGAACGGATACGGCTGCCCGATAGGGGCGGCAAGTGCCAGCGGATTGTTCCCGGTCACCGGAGCTTTCGCACCGGGCATGCCGATGTTCGGCTTCACATTGGTCACGGCTGCACCGAGCATCCCGACATCACTGGCCATCCGGGTGAACAGCGAAGCTGCACCGAAGTGGTTACTGTTCTTCACCAGGACGATACCGATACCGAATCGCCGTGCCTTCTCGATAGCGGCTTCCATGGCACGGTTCGCTACCACATACCCCATGCCGCCATCCCCGTTCATCAGCGAGAACGGTCCTTCAGCGTTGGCTTCATAGGTGATCTCCGGTGTGGGATTGATCGCCTTCTTCAGGATCCGTTCGATATAGACCGGTGTCCTCAGCACCCCATGAGAATCGACTCCCCAGAGGTTGGTCTTCACCGTGCACTGTGCACAGACATCAGCATCTGCTGCAGAAGTCCCGCAGCTTGGTAGAGCTCCTGGAGATAGTGCAGAAGTCTATCATGCGATACGCTCGGTTGCTTGTCTTTCATAGATATTCCTTTATCTGTGAGTGAGGCTAATAACCTCTCACACAAAAATGATTACGTAGTCTTATTATACATACAGACCATCCTGCTGTCTATGGTTTTTTTATTTTCTCCACATCTTCATATCTTGACAGCTCTGCTGTTCAACCCTGCCGCGGTCCATACCGGTGAATGGCCCTGCACCACGTATGTGATGCAGGGCCATTCGGGAAAGAACGATTGGATAACTTATACGGATCAGAAACCGAACAACGTCGGGAGGGTCATGGAGATCGCGGGGATGAACGTGATGAACAGCAGTGCGATGACCATGGTGATGATGAACGGTATGATAGCTTTTGCGATCTCTTCGAAGGAGATGTCCATGATCTGGGTGGTGACGAAGAGATTCGCCCCCAGTGGTGGTGTGACGAACCCGATTGCCAGGTTGATGACCATCATGACCCCGAAGTGTACCGGGCTCATGCCAAGATTTGTCACGACCGGGAGCAGGATGGGTGTGAGTATGATGACCGCGGCAAGGGTCTCCATGAAAGTCCCTACGAACAGCAGCAGCAGATTGAGGATCAGCAGGATCACGATCTTATTCGAGGAGAATCCTACGATCGCTGCCGTGATGAGCTGCGGGATACGCTCGAGCGCCAGGATCCTGCCGAATCCAGCCGAGGTGCCGATGATCACCAGGATCACTGAGGTCATCAGGGCCGACTTGAGTACGATATCTGAGATATCTCTCCAGATGATCTCACGGTAATAGAAGAGACTCACGATAAAGCCGTACATCACCGCTACCGCAGCTGCCTCTGTGGGGGTGAAAATACCGCCATAGATACCGCCGAGGATGATGATGATGATGATGGGCATAAGCAGTGCAGGGATAAAGACCCCGGCGGTCACACAGTATGTACCGTGGATTGATTATCCTGGTGCAGGACAGTAAGATTGCATGTGACTACGAAATCATCTTCATATGGCTTTTGAGCATACTAGACGAGTATTCTTGATCTGTCAATAAAAAAATGATCAATATGCTCGAAGATGCGTGTGTACCTATGGCCGATGATGGATCGAACAGATCAAGAAGGGCCCCTCTGATGCAGCTATACATCTGAGGGGCCCGTCCCTGTCAACGTTCGGAGGTTCAGGAGGACAGTCGGGGTACGGTGACGCAGCCATCGGTCATCAGTATGACCTGAGCATCAGCTCCCTTGAGCCTGAGCGCTTCATCGATAGCCTGCTGTACCGTGGGGAACTGTCTGATGAAGATGTCCTCCCAGGTCTTGTCGTCGAGGTCACTTATCACCCAGATGCTGGCCCACTGACTGATCTCAGCCATCTTGCCGGCTTTGTGATAGCCGAGCTTGTACCCTTCTTCGATCCGTTCGAGTACTTCTGCAGGGCTCTTCGAAGAGCTCAGCAGGTCATAGAAGGACTGTTCCCCTACCCCGTCGCGACAGGAGGAGACGAGGATCATGATCCCGTTCTCCTTGAGTGCGAGTTTGGCATTGTCGATAGCCTTCTGTGACTGATACAGATCGATATCCATCGGAGGTTTTGCGACCGTCACCACGATATCGGCTTTCTGCGAGATCTCCACAGAGAAGACCTCGTTCGCCTGCTCGATCGCTGCATAGAACGATGCCGTGATATCGCCGGTAGTGGCACCGTAGACCTTGTGATGTTTGTTCATGACCGTCATGATGGCAAAGATCGGCTTATCTCCGAGAAGCTTCAGGACATCGATCATGTCCTCATGCACCGGATTCCCTTCAAGGGCGAGTGCTCTGGCTCTCGGGTCGAGAGCCAGTTTGTGATTCATCTCTATCGACCGATAGGAAGCGACTCCCGGCATGATCGCCTTCCTGCCGCCGGTGTAACCGGCGAAGTAGTGGGGCTCGACCGAGCCTATGGCTATGATACGATCAGATTCGATGACTGCTTTGTTCACCGAGAGTTCTGTCCCGTTACCGCTGGTTCCCAGAAAGACCATATCCTCATCTTTTCGCGCATCATGTGAGACCACACAGCCGTGCAGCTGGTCATAGGCCGGGCCGAGGATCCTTACCAGTTCCGCATCGGTCGCTCCGCGGTGTACACCGGTTGCGATCATCACGGTCAGCTCTTTGCCTTCGAGCATCGGCAGCAGTGATTCCAGGACAGCTCCTGTGGGTGTCGGTCTGGTCCCGTCATTGACGATGATCAGTACCTTCTTACCGCCCTGAAGGAAGGATGCGATCCCCGGAGACCCGAACGGGTGGGCAAAGGCATCTTTGAGCACCTGCTGCTCATCGAGTGCGGGTACATCACGGGGTTCGAGCACCGTGGTCTCATCGGGAAGTTCTATCGCTACTGAATCGGTACGGAACGGAACGGAACATCTCATCGGCAGGACTCCTTATCGCTAATGTTTTGTGCTTCTTATCTGTATATAATTGTTCCATTCTTTCGAATAAATCAACCCCTATGTTCAGATACCGTTCGATCATAGCGATAAATTCCTGATCTCTTCCGGCAGATCCTCCTTGCTATTCTGGAATCCCATCCCCCTCATGGTGATCTTCCTCAAGGGTTCGGGAAGTCCGAATATACCGTTTCCGCTGTGTGTGGCGAAGACACTCGGCCACCCGGGAGGCTGTCTATCTCCTGAAACACCGACTGGAGTGACGCACAAACACATCAAGTGATGTGCATCGGGCAAGCGTGCCTTAGAGGCTGAAACGCACCGCTTCCGTATGGGGACCTCCCAGGGTCGGTACCCTGTACTCGAACAGGATGCGCAGCAAACGGTCAGGAAGGGGATGTATGCAGCCGCAGTTCCGTGACGAACCCTGCTGCATTGATCCTGCAGGGGGTGATCATCAACTGCCCGCTGTCTGTCCGTACTCGGCGGGATAAGGACCATGGGCCCGCCTCTGTCCTTCGAAGATCTGACCGCTTACCCGCAGTACGAACAAGGGCCGGATGGCCGGTACATGAAGAAATCCATGTACCGTCCATCGGGCCCTGTGTGTTCCGTTGAACCCTGCTGTCAGGACTTCTTCAGATACTTCTTGGTATCAAGAGCGACTGCAGCCACGATGATGACACCCTTGAGGATGTACTGATAGTTCATATCCATACCGATGAAGGTCATACCATAGCTGATGATGGTGAACATCAGGACTCCTGCGATAGCTCCTGATACTTTACCCACACCTCCGCTGAAGGAGATACCTCCGACGACACAGGCTGCAATAGCATCAAGCTCATACCCGAAGCCCGTACCGTTGTTGGCACTTCCGATTCGTGCTGCTTCCAGATAGCCGCCTACTCCGTAGAGGACTCCCGCGAGGATATAGACCAGGACGGTAGTCTTGAGCACGTTCACTCCCGAGACAGTCGCAGCCTCAGGATTACCGCCAACGGCATACATGTTCTTACCGAACACCGTCTTGTTCCAGAGGATCCATACCAGGACGCTGGTCACCGCTGCGAATATGACAAGATTCGGGATACCCATGGTCGATCCGATCACCAGTTCGGTGTACCGTGTGTCGAATCCGCCGATCGGCTGCGGACCGGGGTCTCCGGAGGCGAAATAGATCGAGAGGACGCCGTAGAGGGTGATCATCATCCCCATGGTGGCCAGGAATGGATGGATGAGGAATTTTGCTACCACATAGCCGTTGATCGCACTGAAGAAGGCACAGACCAGGATAGCGGCTACCATCGGAAGGAAGAGCGGCAGCTGACCCATATCCGTATAGAATCGCGCAGCATAATCAGGACGCTGCAGCAGAGAGGCAGAGATCACCGCCGCGAACCCGACCGATCGACCGAGAGACAGGTCTGTCCCCTGGAGGATGATGATCCCTGCGACCCCGTAGGCAAGGATCAATCTGACTGATGACTGGGTGAGAATATTCTTGAATACCGCTGCAGAGACGAACTTCGGCTCATAGGCGATGATGAAGATGATGATCGAGAAAATGACGATATAGATCGCATTGTTGATCAGCAGGTCTTTCCACTCTTCTTGAGTTTTATTCAAGTACTTACTAGTCAATGCCTTAATCATACTTCTACCTCTTTGTTGTTCTTTAGATATTTCGTAGCCAGAGTAAATATCTCTGCCTGAGTGGTCTTCTCTGATTCAACGATCCCGGACAGGTGTCCATTGCTCATGACAAGGATCCTGTTGGTCACTCCCAGCAGTTCAGGCATCTCCGAGGAGACCATGATCACTGATTTCCCGCTCTTCGCCAGATTGATGATCAACTGGTAGATCTCGAACTTGGCTCCGACATCGATACCGCGTGTCGGTTCATCAAGCAGCAGGATATCGGGGTTGGTCAGCAGCCACCTGCCGATGATCACCTTCTGCTGATTCCCTCCGCTCAATGCACGTATCTTCTCTCTGCGATGGGGAGTCTTGATCCTCATGTTCCTGATCTGCAGGTCGGTATCGGTCCTCATCTTCCTGTCGACGAGGAATCCCGACTTGTTCCTATACGCCGAGATGTTCGCGATCGTCGAGTTGAAGGTGATATCTGCTACAGGGTAGATACCGGTCTCACGCCGCTCTTCGGTCAGCAGAGCGAATCGGTTCCGTATGGCTTTCTGAGGAGAGGTGTTCGCGATCACTGAGCCGTCGATCATGATCTCCCCTGAGAGTTTTGTACGGTTGCCGAACAATGCCTCGAGCATCTCCGTCCTTCCTGCACCGACGAGTCCCGCGACTCCGAGGATCTCACCTTTTCGCAGATCGAAGTTCACATCATAGACCTTCGGGGCATAGCGGGTACTCAGGTTCCTGACCGACATATGGACATCACCGGGGATGTTCTCCTTGGGAGGAAATCGCTCCTCGAGATCTCTTCCGACCATCATGTTGATGATCCGCTCCATCGTCAGGGTCTTGATGCTCTCAGTACCGATGTAGGTCCCGTCCCTGAGGACCGTGACCTCATCGGATATGGCGAAGATCTCATCCATCTTGTGTGAGATGTAGACGATCCCCACGCCGTTAGTCTTGAGTACCCGGATGATGTCGAACAGGAGATTGACTTCGTTCTCAGTCAGGGAGGAGGTAGGTTCATCAAGTACAATGATCTTCGCATTATAGGAGACGGCTTTTGCGATCTCTACCATCTGCCTCTGTGAGACTGACAGTTTATCGAGGCGCGTCTTCGGATCCAGATGTATGTTGAGCCGTGAAAAGAGATCTATCGTGTCGACAAGCATCTTCTTCTCATCGACAAAACCTCGTTTCTTCGGGTATCTTCCCAGCCATATGTTATCGATGATGGTCCTCTTGGTCACCTGATTGAGCTCCTGATGTACCATGGAGACCCCATTCTCAAGGGCATGTTTCGGATCGGTGAAGTTGTAGGGTCGTCCTTCGAGAAAGAACTCGCCTGAGTCCTGGAGATAGATCCCGAACAGGCACTTCATCAGTGTTGATTTTCCTGCTCCATTCTCCCCCATCAGGGTATGGACGGTCCCCGGACGGACATTGAGACTGACGTCATTGAGTACCTGCACGCCTGAGAAGGACTTGCAGACGTCTTTGATCTGAAGCATAAATTCATTCTGCACTTTCACACCTCTTCATGTTTCTCGTAACAGAGTTCCGGATCCTGACTGTTCGGGGCTGCCCGGCACGATACTGAGAGCTCCCGGTGGTCGATCGATCCAGATCCAGGTCATGATGTGATATCAGGCTCCGGGCAGACCCGGATGCCCTGATATCTTACTGTTGTGTATCTTTCATCAGATACGATATTCGTTCTCTACTACTGGAATGACTTGTAATTCTCAGGTGTCACAGCCACGTAGGGTACTCGGACTGCTTTGGTCCCGTCAGTATCCAGTGTCCAGTTGGTCCCTTCGGTCACGGTCTTTCCCATTGCTGCGTTCTTTGCAAGATCGAGGGTAGCTCGGGCCTGGTTGACTCCGTCATTCAGGACAGTTCCGTTCATCTCGCCGTCAGCGATGTGCTGGAGTGCCTGTGAAAGAGCATCTACTCCATAGAGAGGAAGCTGTACATTAGCTGCCTTCAATGCGTTGATAGCTCCGAAAGCCATACCGTCGTTGTTACAGATGACCAGTTCGATATCATTCCCGAAACCTGAGGTCAGCCATGCTGCCATCTTGTCATTACCATGGGTCGTTGACCAGTTGGGGTCTGCTTCAAGAGCAAGCTGATCTGCGGGGATGCCGGCATCGGTGAAGGCCTTCACTGAGTATTTGGTTCGTGCTTCTGCATCAGGATGTCCGGGTTCGCCTTTGAGCAGTACGTACTGTACAGCACCGTCTCCGTTCCTGTCCCAGTCTGCATTGGCTTTCCAGTCAGCAACCATCATCTCTCCCTGAATGATCCCTGATTCAGCTGAGTTGGTTCCCACATACCATACTTTGTCGTAGGTGTTCATGACTCCAGCTTCAGTAGCTTCCTTGTTGAACAGGATCAGAGGGATCCCGGCTTTCTTTGCTTTCTCGATGATCGAGGAGGCAGAAGCAGGATCTACCAGGTTGATGGCAAGCACGTCAACACCTTTGGTGATGAAGATGTCTACCTGATCGTTCAGCTTGGCCTGCTGGCCTTCTGAGTCGACCACATCAAGTTCCAGACCGAGTTCTTCGGCATATCTGTCCAGCTCGGGTTTGATGACACCGTTCATGAAGTTATCCTGGAAGCTGTAGATGTTGGCACCTACGGTTATAGCACCGTCTTCAGTCTGTCCTCCGGCGAACACACCGGTAAGGGGGAGTATCATCATAAGAGCCAATGCTGTGAGTAAAATCTTTTTCATTCTCTACCTCTTTTGTTTTTTCGCATCGCTGCGTTACAAGAAGGGTACCACCGATTGGAGATCACACAATGTAATATCCTCTACAATTGTTATAAGATCCTACACAATGAGCCTGAGACCTCTATCATGGCTAATCAAGAGTGAACACTTTATAATCGATCCAGACATAGGTATCATCCAGGATCCTATAGGTCATCTCCTGCTCCTTTCGCAGACCGAGCAGGTACTCACTGAGTTCGACCACAGCCTGTGCCTGAGAGTTCGAATCGTTCAGGACCGTGCCATAGAGATACCCGTACTCGATAAGCTCCACAGCTTCACTGATCCCGTCAATTCCGACGATCGGGACCCACAGCTCATCGAGCGGGTCGATCCTGCCGTTGCCGTTCGTATCGGTGAAGAACCCAGCCTCTTTCATGCGTTTTATAGCCCCAATAGCCATAGCATCATTGTTGGAGATAATCACCTCGAAGTCCGTCCCGAAGGTCTTCGCGATCTGTTCCATCTTCTCATAGGCCTGGGTACTCTCCCAGTTGGCCACTTCGATCACAGCCTCCATGGCATAGCCTGATCGTGAAAGATCCTCAGCACCTCACTGGTGCGTATCTCAGCATCCTGATGTCCCTGCTCTCCTTTGAGGATGATAGCCTGGATCACGTTGTCGCCGTTCTTATCGAACCGATTGAGCTGCCTGGGATCATTACCGAAGAGCTCCATGATCAGTTCAGCCTGCAGCCGTCCCGACTGTTCTGCTTTCGCTCCCACATAGTAGGCATCCTCCCAGAGATCAAGGTCCTTGAGCAGCGGTTCACGGTTGAAGAAGATCACAGGGATGTCCATCTCACGCTGACGCTTGATGATGGAATAGACACTCAACCGGTCGACCGGATTGATGATCAGCAGATCCAGCTTCTGATCGAGCATCTGTGCGATCTGCTCGTTCTGCAGGATCTGGGAGTTCCCCGAATCGGCTCTGCTCAGAGAGAAGACCCCCTGCGCATGTTCTTCGATAGAACGAGCATAGTTATAGACGAATGGATCACTCTCGTTGTAGAGCACCAGGCCGACGCGGGTCTGCGTGTCGCTGCAGGAGCTGAGACTGAAGAGGAGCAGGATGAACGTCAGGATGATGATCAGATATCTTTCGGCAGGATCCTTCGGGTGTTGTTCTAACATCAGGTGACCTCCTCCTGATTCTCTATGGCCTGGACTGGCTCCCGTACGGGGATGACTACCTGCATGGTCGTACTGACATCGAGACTGCTGCTGATGATCAGGTCAGCTGCAGCGCCGTAGTAGAGTTTCAACCGAAGATAGACGTTCCTCAAGCCTACACTGGTCGTCTTGTCCGTACCGTTGATGATCCTGTAGATCTCCCTGATCCGTTCATCGGTGATCCCGTATCCGGTATTCTCGACTTCGAGGATGAGAGAGTCCTCGCGCCTGAAGCATCGGAGGGTGATGGTCTCCTGCTCATCCCCGATGCCGTAGTTGATCGCATTCTCCACGAGCGGCTGCAGGATCAGTTTCATGACCTTCAGTCCCACCACCTCCCGATCCACCTCGAATCGGTACTCGAACTTCTTCTGGTACCTGACCTTCTGGATCGTCAGGTAATTCCTGACATGCTGGATCTCATCCTCGACGGTGATGAAGTTCTCTCCGCCTGAGATGCTGATACGGAAGAAGCGGGCAAGGGCACTCACGGTGGTGATGACATCCTCTGAACGGTCATTCTCAGCCAGCCAGATGATCGAATCGAGGGTGTTATAGAGAAAGTGCGGATTGATCTGGTTCTGCAGGGCACGAAGTTCGGTCTTTCGCTTCTCCCGCTGTTCGTTGAGGATCCGCTCCATCAACGACTGGATGGTATCGATCATACTGTTGAACGTCTCGGAGAGATGTACGACCTCCCGCTGCCCGGTCACCACGACCTTGGAGTGAAAGCTGCCCTGTTCGATACTCCTCATGCTCTCTTTGAGGGTATTGAGCGGGTTCGATATCCTGCGGGACATGGCTACAGAGACCACAGCTGCCACGAAGATCGACCCGACGAAGATCATCAGCAGAGTCAGCAGCATCTGGCGTTTGACCTGTGCCGTATGATCCACATCGATGACATTGACGATCCTCCAGCGGGTATTGGACAGCGGAGTGATGTTCATATACATCGTCTTGTGATCGATCTCGGTCATGAACCCCCCGTAGTAGGACTCTACGGCGATCGCCATGCTCATATCGAGCTGGTCCAGTTCGTAAGAGCCCAGGGTGTTGATCAGGCTGTCATCATCATCGATGATGATGATATGTCCGGTTGGACCGAGGTTGGTCTTCTCTGCCAGTTCGTTGATGGTATTGGAGTTCAGTTCGATGAGCAGGACTCCCCTCTTCTGCTGCCCGCCTTCGATGTATTCGGCGTATCGTGAGACAGAGATCACGTGTTCCTCGTTCTTCGGCAGCAGGCTCTGCCTGTCCTCGGCAGAGAAGTGGAAGATAAGGCGTTCCTGCAGTGCGGCGGTGAACCATCGCTGCGCGGTGATCGTGTGCGCTGAGTTCTCCGAGACCTCGTTGCCCAGGACCCTGCGTCCTTCCGTGTCGAACAGGTAGACCGAGACGACATCCTTCTTGATCTCGGTATTGATCAGGTACTTATCCTGCAGGTAGTCATAGGAGTCCCGCACATCGAAGCCGGAGGTGATGTATTGGATGTAGTTCGCCGTCTCTATGACACTGTTGATATAGTTCTCATAGTTGTAGACGATCTGTTTGTTGATCTCACGGGAGTGATCCTCGATCATGAGGTCAGTCTGCTGAGAGAAGGAGGTATAGAAGATCAGTCCGGTCAGAGAGAGGATCGATAAGACGATCCCGAGGAATGCGGCAAGTATGCTCTGTCGTATCGTAAGATCATGTATCAATCGTTTCACGATAGTTCCTTGGTGATACCCCGTAGTACTTTTTGAAGCTGTGGCTGAAATAGTAGACGTCACGATAGCCGCAGGACTGCGCGATCTCTATGATCCGGTCACCGGTGAACCTCAGGAGTTCATGAGCCTTCTCCATCCTGATGCGCGTGAGGTACTTGACGAACGTCGTCTTCAAATGCTTCCTGAACAGCAGACTGAGATAGGAGATGCTGATCCCCAGATCATCACAGACCTGCTCCATCGAGATCGTGAAGTCCTGGTAGTTCTCCTGCATATAGGCGGCGGCAGCATCGATATAGCGTTGTGAATTGTCCTTTCGTGCAGCCTCGTTCTGCTCACGCAGCAGCAGGATCGTGGAAAGTACCCAGTCATAGAGCTGATCCACATGACGGAATCTGCTGATGATCTCCAGAATATCACCATTGAGCACCTCCTGCAGGTCGACTTTCATCGATTCAGCGAAGGAGACCACGACATTGACCAGATTGATCGTATAGAGCCGGTAGTTCGTGATGATCTGCTGATCACTATGGGTACTGCGGCGCAGGGAATCTATGTGAGTTCTCACATCATCATCGGTACCGAACTTTGCAGCGTACTCGAGTCTCTGGATATCATGTTCAGCAAGGCTGAGAACGGTGGTGGTGTTCTTCTGCAGCTGATTGATATAGACGATCCTTCCGGTATTGAGGAAGGCACTGTACCCCAATGCGGTCTCCGCCTCATGATAGGCATCCTGCAGAGAGGAGAACTCACGATGCAGCCGGCTCACGCCGATGCTGATCGAGACCGACAGGAACCGCTGCAGGATCTTCACCATCTCATAGAGGACCTGATCGATCTTCTTCATGAACTCCTCACCGCTCTCTTTGATGATGAAGACGATACCGTCAAGGAAGAGAAAACTGTAGTGCCCATAGCCGTAGCGCTCAAGGGTCGACTGCATAGTGGTACGGACTGACACCTTCCGCTCCTCCCGCTGTTTGACATCATCGGTGTGCTGCTCCTGTTCGATCTTCACATAGGACAGCAGATAGCGGGTGTCATCAAGCGTGACACCATAGGAACGCAGGTTGTCACGCCCCTCATCGTAGTACCTTCTTCCGGTGATGAGGTAGGAGCTGAAGAAGTTCTCAATGATCATCGGTATATGCTGCTCATACCGTGATCTGAGCTTCTCGATATCGTACTTCTGTTCATATTCGGTATCGAGTTCCTGTTTGAGACGTATGAGGAAACTGGTGATATCTTCCTGAGAGACCGGCTTGGTCAGATAGCTGACGATATGCAGATCCACTGCCTCACGTGCATATTCGAACTCATCATATCCGGTGATGAAGGCCACTTTCACTGTGGGATAGTCCCGCTTGATGATCCGTGTGAGCTCGATACCGTCTATATAGGCATCTTGATGTCCGTCAGCACGATATGAGGAGCGGTCTTCTCAATAAGTTCTACCGCATCATATCCGTTACCGGCACTGCCGACGACGACGAAGCCGCTTTCCGGGGTGATCTTCGAATTGATCCGTCCCCGTACTTCATCTTCATCGTCAACCAATATCATCCTGTACTGTTCATCCATGGCCCTGCTCCGTCTCATTATGATCTGTGCTACCTGAGGTATACCTATCTTCACGCATTCTCACCGGTATTGCAACTTATTTCTCAGAAACCCGTGAGGTCCCTCCTCAGGAGGCAGATCTGCCGAAGATGCT
>LQAI01000128.1_pt1 | contig 17290 bp, 25 predicted proteins | sample 1535821 | NCBI WGS metagenome assembly LQAI01 (sample SAMN04331586, study PRJNA305678) | bioreactor metagenome | isolation source: bioreactor_5 inoculated with Wadden Sea sediment 1st replicate of a... | place: Germany:Bremen | reverse complement strand
GTTAAAATAATACGGATACTTGCAGAAATGATTAATGATTTACACGATGCTCTTATTATACTGTTCAAAGAAATTGCACCAAGTCTAACAGACAAAGATCTGCATTTTTGGATCATGGGCGTTTTTGGGATGATATTTTATTTGTGCGTTGATTTTCTTTTTAAGAAACTTGCAAAATGGTCAATTGAATTCATATCTCTTATTTATACTATGACAGTGCTAATTGTTATTGTATTTGCTATAGAGTTGCAACAAAAAAATTACGAATCGGGTGTCATGGATTTTGATGATATCGTTGCAGGTATCATGGGGTTCGTGTTGCTATTCATGGTTTACTTGGTCATAAAAGGTTTGATTGCAGGTGTGAAATGGATATATAGTAAACGCAAAAAAAGAGCGTTCTGATTAGAGGGGGATTTATGTACAAGTATACAAAGTTGAGTTTATGCATGCAAGGTACCATTGTTTTTTTAGCACTCATATTAACGCTATTCGGAAACGTTATAGCATTTCAAGTAATAGCTGCATTTGTAGGTATTTTGATGGGGAAAGATCTTCTTATATCCATGACGACTGATTTAATTTTGGATGAAAAGGGGATTTTAGAAAAATCGAAATTCAGAACACGTTACCGCATTGAATGGAAAGAAGTTGAGTATGTTACGATAACGCGTAAACATAAAAAGTGGATTATCATTGGGAACGATGATAATAAGTTTTACACACTAAAACCTTTAGTGAAAGACTATGAACAGATGGCGGTCGATGTTATTAATAAAGTAAACTCAGTAAAAAAGGTACGTGTTCACGAGTATTTGCTGCCTAGACTTGGTTTAGATTACAAGTTGGATGGACACGGATTTTTAAAAAAAATAGAAAAATTAAAAAATACTATGAATCAGCTCTTAGGAGCTGATTTTTCAGGATTCCTAATTTTAAATGCAGCACCCAATAAAACCAACTGACTCATATAAAACAAGAAAATCTACGATCAAATAATCCTTGGAAATTGATTGATTTTCTTAAGTTTTATCTGAATGAGTTGGTTTTATTCTTATTCTCGAAGTTTCTTTCAGAATCAAAGTTCATTACAGCTATTTATAAATTCTATATGAGTCTTTAAAAAAAGACGTTATGAAAGGATAAAAATAATAAATATTGATTGGCATCGTCAAAAATGTAAAATAGACATGAATGTGACATAATAGGTTGTGAAGTGTATTTTGCCATAAATATAGAATGATCCGGGAATGTGGATGTTAGTGAGGCTATTATGATTTCTAGAATTAAAGTGCTGTATTGTTCGGGCTAGAAGGCCAAGTTGTAGACGTAGAAACTGATTTGGCAAATGGTTTACCTGCCTATAATATTGTAGGGCTTCCAGATACAACTGTAAAAGAATCTAAAGAACGTGTACGTGCTGCGATTAAGAATTCGAATTTGGATTTTCCTATGAAGCGGATTACTTTAAACTTATCGCCTGCCCACACTCGTAAAGAGGGTGCGCATTTCGATTTACCAATGGCCATTGGTATTCTAACTGCAAGCCAGCAGATTAAAGAACAGGATGCATATGATTTTGCCTATTTAGGTGAGTTGTCGTTGAATGGTGCTCTTGTAGGAATACGTGGCATTCTTCCTTTGGTAATAACATTGCGTAATCAAGGAATTAAAAGAATTGTTGTACCTTACGAAAACAGGAATGAAGCAGCGATTGTTGAAGATGTTGATATCTATCCATGTCATAGTTTAAATGAAGTTGTCGAATCCTTAATAGGGAGTAAACCTTGGGAATCATATACTATACCGACTGACTTTTTTTAAACAAGATGCAGATGTTGATTCGACTATTGATTTTAAAGAGGTCGTTGGACAAGAACATGTCAAAAGAGCAATGGAAATTGCAGCTGCAGGTGCTCATAATATGTTGATTATTGGGCCACCAGGTGCTGGGAAGACCATGCTAGCTAGGCGTTTTCCAACAATATTACCCGATTTATCCTATGAAGAGGCTTTAGAAATTACAAAATCTACAGTGTTTCTGGTCTACTTAATTCGGGAAGTGGTCTTATGAAGATTAGACCTTTTAGGTCGCCCCATCATACTGTGTCCTCAACATCGTTAGTAGGTGGTGGGAGAATCCCTAAACCCGGCGAGGTCTCCTTGTCTCATTATGGGGTTTTGTTCTTGGATGAGTTCACAGAGTTTAATCGAAGCGCCCTAGAAGTTATGAGGCAACCTATGGAAGACGAAAAAGTGACTATATCTAGGGTTAATGGTACAGTGACTTACCCCGCTAAGTTTACCTTACTAGCGTCTATGAATCCTTGTCCTTGTGGGTTTGCAGGTGATATGGGGAGTACACAATCTTGTACTTGTACGCCTCTAGAAGTTAAACGTTATATGTCAAAAGTATCTGGCCCTTTGTTAGACCGTATCGACTTACATATAGAAGTATCAGCAGTTAAGTTTGAAGACCTTTCAGGGAAAACAACGGAAGGTAAAGGGACCGTTGAAATGAAAGACAAGGTAGATCGTGCTCGCGTGGTTCAAGTGAATCGTTATAAAGGAAGTAGAATAGCTTATAACTCACAATTATCTGGGAGACAATTTAAGAAATATTGTCATATTGATGAATCTACAGAAGCTATTTTAGAACAAGCATTTCAAAAAATGAAAATGAGTGCTAGATCATATCATAAAATATTGAAAGTAGCCCGTACGATTGCAGATTTAGATGGTCATGAGAACATATTAATGAATCATGTTTTGGAGGCATTACAGTATCGAAATTTAGACCGTAATTATTATTAAGTGAAAATAAGGGGATGGAGCGTTTTTGTATGGAAAGAAGAGAATGTTTATTATGGCTGAATTCCATAGGTGTTAATCATCGGCAGATGAAAAATTTGGATCAGTACTTTCCGGTTCTTACGGATGTATTAAGTGGCAATACTAATGACTTTAAAAGTTGTGGTATTCGGTCTCAAAAGATACAGTCGCAAATCACACATAAAGATATGGATTCGTTTATAGCATATAAAAAGGAGATGACAAAACTAGGTATTGATTTTATGACATATGATGATTCTCATTTCCAAACCATTTAAAGGATATTCCTGATCCGCCTTTGATTCTTTATTATATGGGGGATGGAGACTGTTTAAATAGAAAGGCAATAGGAATGGTGGGTGCACGAAAAGCTACACCTGTGGGGCGCCATATTGCACGAGACTTAGGACGTGATTTGGCTAAAAATCAATATGTAGTCGTAAGTGGTATGGCATATGGTATCGATACCGAAGCCCATCGGGGGGCGGTTGAATCCAAAGGATTAACTATTGCTGTTTTAGGATGTGGGCTAGATCAAAACTATCCAAGTCATAACCGAAACTTGAAAAAGGAACTTTTATCCTTAGGAGGCGCGATTGTTAGTGAGTTTCCAGTTGGAACAGCACCACTAGCAAGAAATTTTCCCCAACGTAATCGCATTATAAGTGGTTTGTCAAAGGGTGTTATTGTTGTTGAAGCTGGACTTAAAAGTGGTTCCTTAATTACTATAGATTATGCGTTAGAGCAAAATAGAGACGTATTTTCTGTTCCTGGTAGTGTACTAAGTTCGGTTAGCGAAGGCACAAATCAACTCATTTAAAGATGGAGCTGTTCCTATTACTGAGCGAAAGATGTTTTGCAATACTATGGTCTTGAAGAACAATGGAATGATGAGGATGCAAAATCCTTTGATCATTTGAGTGATGTAGAAAAGAAGGTATGTTTGTGGATTAAGAAACATCAACCTATTCATGCAGATGAGATACACTTAGGTACACGGATTCCCATGGCGGATTTGTTACCCGTATTAACTATTTTAGAAATTAAAAATGAAGTTGAAAAGTTGAACAATAGGTTTATCTTACATAAGTAAGAAAGAGACAAGTCTCTAATAAGAGAATGGTCTCTTTCTTCATTATTAATAATGAATAGAGCTTCATAAAGTATTTGCAAAAAGGTCTTATTCTTGTAATATACGGTTGAATGAAGCTGGTCTATCTTAATATAAGAAAAATAGAATTTATTTTTTAAATTCAACCAAGATAGGAGAGGGCTCTAAGTATCTTCCCAATGTGTAAAGTGTGTCTGAAAGACGGTTGATGTATTTAAGGACAGTTTCACTGATGGGTGCGGAAGAAGAGAGGGTTATCATTCTTCTTTCAGCTCGCCTGCATATGGTTCTGGATACATGGAGTGATGCGCTTGCTTTTGAACTACCAGGGATAATGAATTGAAAAGCTTGATCTCTATTCATTTCATTTAAATAAGTATCGATAATAGATTCTAGCTCTTTGATATGATGCTCTTGTATGCGTTCGGGAAACTGTGTTCCATCTTGCATTGCCAGTTCGCCAGCTACATTAAAAAGATTCCTTTGGATCTTTAAAAGGATGGTAACAATGTCTTCGTTGTCAATAAACTGTCTTGCAAAGCCAATATGAGAGTTTAGCTCATCAATTGTTCCGTAGCTTTCAACGCGTATGTCATCTTTGGAAACCCGCGTTTGATCATATAAACTTGTTGATCCTTTATCACCGGTTTTTGTATATATTTTCATAAATGCCTCCTGATTTACATGAAATACTTAAATGTTTTACTTATTGATACCCGTTATCATTTGAGGACAATCGTCAAATTATTCTTATAAATGTGAAAATTATGGTGACTTAAGTTATAATTGAGAAGCATGAGTTAAAAATTTGTTGTAAAAGGAAAAACTTTTTGTTATGCTATGAAACTGTGACGTTTAAAACTGTAAAAAAAAGTTGTTCTGTGTAAATAATATATATAGACACAAACTGATGGAATTTTCAGAATTGTTTTGAATGTTAGAACAAATTTTGTTATAATCATCATGCTGATAGGATATACGGAGGTGTCAAATGTCTAAAAACCTTGTAATTGTTGAGTCTCCAGCGAAAGCTAAGACAATCGGCAAGTTCTTAGGACGTAATTATAAAGTGTTAGCTTCGGTTGGTCACGTAAGAGACTTACCGAAAAGTAAAATGGGAATTGATATTGAAAATGACTTTGAACCACAATACATCACCATTCGTGGTAAAGGTGATGTTATTAAAGAACTAAAAAAAGAAGGAAAAAAAGCAAAAAAAGTTTCCTCGCGACTGACCCCGACAGAGAGGGGGAAGCAATTGCATGGCATTTGTCTACACTTTTAAAAGTTGAAGATGAAGAGTTGTGTCGTGTAACTTTCCATGAAATTACGAAAGATGCTATTAAGTCGGCTATTAAAGAACCGCAACGTATCAATCATGATCTTGTAGATGCTCAGCAAGCGCGTCGTATGTTGGATCGATTGGTTGGGTACAGTATTAGCCCAATGTTATGGCGTAAAGTTAGAAAGGGTTTAAGTGCGGGGCGTGTTCAATCTGTCGCAACAAAACTTATATGTGACAGAGAAAAATTAATTGAAGCATTTATTCCTAAAAGAGTATTGGTCGATTACACCTGAACTAATGAACAATGATAAAAAATCATTTAAAGCTGAGTTTTATGGTGTTAATGGTAAAAAAACTAGAAATAAATTCAAGTGAAGAAACAGACAAAATTCTAAGTGAACTAGATCAAGGTGAGTATGCTGTATCGAAAGTTAACAAAAAAGTAAAAAGTCGTTCACCTGGTTTTTGTTTTACAACGAGTAGCCTACAACAAGAGGCTGCGAATCGATTCGGTTTTTCTACAAAAAAGACTATGATTATTGCTCAACAGCTTTACGAAGGTATTGCTGTTAAAGGTGGAACTGTTGGTTTAATAACCTATATGCGTACGGATAGTACACGTATTTCGGATGAAGCTAAAACGAGTTACATGAGTTTATTAAAGAAGAACTTGGAGAAAACTACTTAAGTCAAAAAACAACGCAAGAAAAGTGCAAGTAAAAATGCACAAGATGCCCATGAAGCGATTCGACCGACAGCTGTATTAAGAACTCCAGAGTCTTTAGAATCCTACCTAGATAAGAATCAATTAAAACTGTATAAATTGATATGGGAACGTTTTGTTGCAAGTGAAATGGCTGACGCCTTATCTGATTCTTTACAAATTATCGTTCAAAATGGTGATTATGAATTTAGAGCTAATGGATCGGTTCTCAAATTTGATGGTTTCTTGAAAGTTTATACTTATACAACGATTAAAGAAACACTTCTTCCAAATGTTGAAGAAGGTGACACCTTAGCGCTTAAGAAAATGAACAGTGAGCAACACTTTACTCAACCGCCTGCACGCTTTACAGAAGCAGCCTTGGTTAAGGAAATGGAAGAGCGTGGTATTGGTAGACCAAGTACGTATGCGCCAACTATTTCTACAATTTTAGGGCGTGGGTATGTTGAACGCGAGAAAAAAATGCTTAAACCAACTGAGTTGGGTAATATTATTAATGAGATAATGGAAAACTATTTGCGAGTATTATTGATGTTGGCTTCACAGCTGACCTTGAAATGAAACTCGATGAAATCGGAGAAGGTGGCAAGGAGTGGAAGAGTGTTATCCGCGATTTCTACCAACGTTTGAAGGTGTATTAAAGCACGCAGATGAAGAACTTGAAAAAAATTGATTTAACTGAAGAAACAGATATAGATTGCGAAAAAATGTGGTAATAAAAATGGTCATCAAGCATGGTCGTTATGGAAAGTTTATGGCTTGCTCAAATTACCCAGAATGTAGTAATACAAAAGCCATTTTGAATAAAGTGGGAGTAAATTGTCCGGTTTGTAAAGTGGGCGATGTAGTTGAAAGAAAAACTAAAAAATATAAATCATTCTATGGATGCAGTGAGTTCCCTGATTGTAATTTTATGAGTTGGTATAAACCTACTGGTAAGGGATGTCCAGTTTGTAGCGAATATTTATTAGAATATAAAAACAAAACGAAAGCATGAAATTAAGTGCTCTAACAAGGAATGTGGGTATACAGAAAGTATACCTGAAGAGAATGAGGAGGGATCAAATGGCAAGCCCGCTACTGATTAAAACGAGAAAACTAAACAAGATTCTTCAACAAACAGGTGAGAAAAAAAGTGTCATTTGGAGAATTATCTGATATTTTGACTGAAATTTTAGAGTCAAATGTATATGTATCAAGCCGTAAGGGTAAAATTTTAGGAGCTAGTATGGTGAATCAATCAGAAAGCTCAATTGTTGTAGAAGAAGAAACTGGAGATCAGGTATTTCCTGAAGGTTACAACGATGCATTGTTAAAAATTGTTGAAACTGAATCCAATATTACTGGAGATCGTCTTTTAGAAGTGTTCAGATTTGAACATGAGAGTTACGATAAGTATGTAACAATTGTACCTATTAATGGAAATGGACAACGTTTAGGTACATTGGTATCAGCTCGTCACAAGAATCGATTTATGGATGAGGACCTTGTTTTAGCTGAATATGCAGCAACTGTTGTTGGTATGGAAATATTGAGAGCAAAGTCTGAAATAATCGAAAGAAGAAGCACGTAAGAAAGCTGTTGTTCAAATGGCTATTGGTACACTTTCTTATTCTGAACTTGAAGCCATTGATCATATTTTCGAAGAATTAGATGGTGATGAAGGATTGCTTGTTGCAAGTAAAATTGCAGATCGTGTTGGTATTACCCGTTCTGTAATTGTTAATGCGCTTCGTAAATTTGAAAGTGCAGGCGTTATAGAGTCACGTTCTCTTGGAATGAAAGGAACTCATATTCGTATTTTAAATGATAAACTTTTAGATGAGCTTGAGAGCATAAAAAGATAAGAAAAATTGAATTTTTAGAGTGTAAGTAGAGACCTTTTACAAAAGGTCTTTATTTTTTGCTTATTAAACTATTTTTCAAAGGATTGTACTAGATCTAATACACTATATGTGGGGTAAATATATCCAATCCCTAAGCAGATGTGGTATAATGTATGAGAACTATTAGGTCTATTTTTAAATGGCTTAATTTAATAATTCATTATTTTCTGCCGAAAATAATGATAGGTACTTAATTTTAAGATAGAGGGTGACGTAATGTTAAATCAATCCTTTCAGAATATCAATATAGCCAAAAAAGCAATGGATGGTTCATGGTTGAGACATGAAGCCTTATCTAATAATTTAGCAAATGTGAATACCCCTGGTTATAAACGAGAAAGATGTTGACTTTGATCAAATACTTGGTGATTTTTTAACAGATAACAAAGTGAGCTTGTACAAAACAAATAGTAAGCATTTTCCCGTTGGTGGCGAATCTTTAGAAAGTCTGACACCAAGTGTACAGAAATCTACTCAGATGAGCTATCGTAAAGATGGTAATAATGTAAATGTAGATGTTGAAATGGCTGAACTTGCTAAAAATCAACTTAAATATAATGCACTAACTGAACAGATCAATGGTCAAATTTCACGTATTAAATTAGCAATACGAGACGGGAGGTAATGAAGAATGGGTTTCTTTAAATCGATTAATGTAAGTGCAACTGGTTTAACAGCAGAACGACTCAGAATGGATATTATATCTAAGAACATTGCCAATGCAGATACAACAAGGACCAGTGCAGGAACTCCCTACCGTAGACAAATGGCTATTTTCAAAGAGCAATCATCTGGGAACTCTTTTCAGCAATTCCTGAATGAAGCACAAGGAAATAGTACAGGAGGTAATGGTGTCGAAGTTGTAAAAATAGCTGAGGACCAGACTGCTTTTAAACGTGTTTATAATCCTGGACATCCTGATGCAGATGAAGAAGGCTATTTACTCATGCCTAATGTTGATGTCGTTACAGAAATGGTAAACCTTATATCTGCTTCAAGAGGGTATGAAGCTAATGTAACCGCTCTGAACGCATCCAAATCAATGGCGTCTAAAGCATTGGAAATAGGGAGATAATTGAATATTAGTTGAATATAATAAAGGGATATAATGTAATGAAGATTAATGGAATTTAATTTACCTGATATCAATAGTACGGGTGGTCAAACAAAGACAACTTCTGGTGGATTTGATTTTAAGAAAATGCTAGTGGACGAAGTAAATAAGATAAATGATGCTGAAAAAGACTCAAACAGGCTAGATAAAGCGTTGGCAACAGGTGATGTAGAAAACTTACATGAAGCAATGATAGCTGCACAAAAAGCCGAGATTACACTAGATTATGCAGTAGCGGTCAAAAATAAGGCGGTTGAAGCGTATAAAGAAATAATGAGAATTCAATTATAGAATGACAGTTGATTATTATAGAAACAGTTGACCTAAGTATAGGGAAATGAGTGCTCATTAGACCTATATGAGGTTGATTGTTTTGTTTTACATATTAGGTTTGAAACAGTGATAAGATTTTTGGTTTTTGGGAGGGTTCCATGGGGGAATTTTTGAGTCGTATACAAACTCAAGTGAGTGATTTGTTACAGTCGCTTGATAGCAGACAACGTGTAATATATGGGCTAATTGCAGCCGCTTTGGTCATTGTGCTTGGACTTGGCGTCTTTTTTATGACGCAAACAAATTACACAACCATTATGACGAATTTGTCTGATACAGATGCTGGAGCGATGACTGCAAAACTTGATGAGATAGGAATACCTTGGAAGTTAGATAATAATCGTACAACCTTAATGGTACCTGAACAACAAGGAGATAAAGCCTTAATGGAACTAGCGGTTGGTGGATTTACTAGTTCTGGAGATATAACTTGGCAAGATGTTATGAATCAGACGAGTATTGTTATGTCTAATGATGAAAAAAACAAGTTGTATTTGCAAGCGCAAGCAACTGGTATTACGCGTACAATTGAAGCATTAGATACTGTTAATGATGCAATTATGAATCTACAAATGTCACCTCAATCTAACTTTTTAATAGAGAATGACGATGAAGCAAGAGCTTCTGTTGTGTTGAGTTTAAAAGGTGGGGCGCAATTAACAGAGCAACAGGTTAACGGTATTGTGATGCTAATAGTAAATGCTGTACAAGGCTTAGAACCTGACAATGTTACTATTTTGGATACAAGTGGTGTTCAGTTAAACAACACGAAAAATGGATTCAGAAAGAATATGTTATAGGAAATCAAATGGAAATGACAGATGCGGTTAGAAAAGATGTACGTAATCGCATTAAAGATTTTCTTTCTACCATTTATGGGAATGATCATGTTGAAGTAAGTGTTAATGTGAAATTGGACTTTGATAGCCAAGAATCAGAACAAGTAGTGTTTTCGCCACCAGAAGGATTTGAGGAGGGGCTCGTCAGAAGTATGACTGAACTCTCTGAAAATGTTGTTGGCACAAGTTCTGGTGGTGCGGCTGGTACAGACTCTAATATTGATCCGACAACCTATGCTGAGGATTCAAGTGGTACTTCGACTTACCGCAAGGCAAATAGAACGCTTAATTATGAGTTGAATCAAATAAATACTAAAATTAGTAAGGCAAAAGGACAGATTGAAGACATTTCTATTGCAGTTATCGTGAATAAAGAGAAATTGCTCAATGAAGTGATGACAGAAGAACAAAGATTAGAAGTTGTAGGCTTAGTGTCTGCAGCAGCCGGTTTGGATTCGCGTTACATACAAGTAAGTGCGCAAGAGTTTGCACCAGATGATTCAGTTCTTATTTCTACTGCAGAGGGTGCAGGCGGCCTACCAATACCGATGTGGTTAATTGGAGTCATTGCAGGTATTGTTATTGTTATTGTGGTTTCTGCAATATTCGTTATGAGAAGAAGAACGAACCAGAAACAATTCGAAGAAGAACAAGCTGTTATCGAACAAGAAGAACTAGAAGAAATTACGAGCGATTTCCAAGACAAGTCCAGTCCTAAGTATCAAATTGAAAAGTTTTGGAAGGCAATCCAGAAGCGGTGGCTGCGTTATTACGCTCTTGGTTGAACGAAGATTAGGGGAGATAAAGTAAACTATGGCAGGTAAAGGTGGATTATCAGGGAAAGAAAAAGCGGCCATATTGCTCATCGCTTTAGGGCCTGAAAAATCGGCACAAATTTTTAGTAATCTCAGTGATGATGAGATCGAAGAATTAACGCTAGAAATTGCCAATATGCGTAAAGTTTCGCCAGAAGAAAAAGAAGATGTATTAGAAGAATTCTATCAGATTTGCTTAGCTCAAGAGTTTATTTCAGAAGGTGGTATCAATTACGCTAAAGAAGTTCTTGAAAAAGCAATGGGATCACAAAAAGCCCTTGAAATTATTAATAAACTGACGGCTTCCTTGCAAGTACGACCTTTTGACTTTGTACGTAAAGCAGATGCTGGACAGTTACTGAACTTTATACAAAACGAACATCCTCAAACCCTTGCTTTGATCTTGTCTTATTTGAGTTCGAATCAAGCTGCACAAATATTGTCAGCGCTTCCTCAGGAAAAACAGGCAGATGTAGCACAAAGGATAGCAACAATGGATTCGACTTCACCAGAAGTTATCAAAGAGGTTGAACTTGTTTTAGAACGAAAATTATCTCTATGTTACACAAGATTATGCATCAACCGCGCGTGCAGCCATTGTTGATATTCTTAACTCAGTTGATAGAGGACCGAGAAATTTATTATGGAAACCCTTGAAATTCAAGAAGCTGATCTTGCTGAAGAAATTCGTAAACGTATGTTGTATTTGAAGATATCATGACCCTTGATAGTGTTTCTATTCAGCGATTTATTCGTGAAATCGACAATAGTGAGTTATCTGTTGCGCTTAAGGGATCAACTGATGAAGTTAAAGAAGTTATTTTTGCCAACATGTCTAAACGTATGGCTGAAATGCTTCGTGAAGATATGGAGTTTATGGGACCAGTGCGATTACGTGATGTTGAAGAAGCACAGCAAAAATTGTTAACGTAATTAGAAAACTTGAAGAAGCAGGTGAAATTATCATTGCTCGTGGTGGAGGAGATGAAATAATTGTCTAAAGTTTTTAGGTCTAATCAAATTGTATTGGATCAGAAAAAAATATGAGATTAAGCATAAGATCGTACTTCCTCCAGAACCAGAAATCATACATGAACCTGATGAATCAATTGAAGAATGAGGTTCATGTAGAACCTGAAGTTGATATTGAAGCCATGGTGAATGAACGTATGGAAGAAGCTGAAGCTGACATACGTGAGCGAATGAAGAGTGCTGAAGAAGATCGCGAGAAAATGATCAGCGAAGCCTACGATGAAGCTGAAAAGATCCGAACAGAAGCTCAGGATGAGGGGTACAATGCAGGGCATACACAAGGATTCAAGAGGGACGAACCATAGCTGGTGGTATTATAGCTGATGCCATGGATATAAAAGCTCAGCTATTACAACGGAAGCAAGAGGTTGTTAGTGAACTCGAAGAAGAAGCTGTAAAACTTGCCATAGATACCATAGAAACTATTTTGAATAAACGTATAGAAGAAGACTATGAACTCATAATAGGAATTGTAAAAAAGAGTTTAGAAAAATGTGCTTATACTGAAAGTTTATCTTTAAGAGTTTCCAATGAGGATTACAGTATGGCAATTAGCTTGAAAAATAGAATATTGGCTTTAGCTGAAGGCGTCGATGATATTGAGATAAAAGCCGATAGTTCTTTAAAAACAGGAAGCTGTGTTCTAGATACGACAGCAGGAAGCATAGATAGTAGTATTTGGACACAATTGAAAACATTAAAGAAACGTATGAAATATTATTGAGAAGTGATTAGATGAGCCGACTAGGAAAGTACTTTCATGGTCTTGAAACAGCAAATTTAATACGTTATACAGGACGTGTCTCAAAACTTATTGGTTTAACCATTGAATCAGAAGGTCCAGCAGTAGAAATGGGAGAAGTGTGTTTAATATACCCTTTAAAAGAAGGCCAGCCCATCGTTTCTGAAGTTGTTGGTTTCAAAGGATCTATTGTACTGTTAATGCCTTTAGGGGACATGCAGGGGATAGGTCCGGGAAGTAGAGTTTTGGCGACTGGTACATCCCTGCAAGTGGATGTTGGTGATGCATTATTAGGACGGGTTTTAGATGGTCTTGGGAATCCCATGGATGGGAAGGGGAAGCCGGATTTAAGAAAAAAATATCCTGTAAACAACATGCCGCCAGACCCTTTAACACGGAACAAAATTGAAGAGATCCTTCCTTTGGGTATCAAAGCAATAGATAGTCTGATAACGTGTGGTAAAGGTCAGCGTGTAGGCGTTTTTGCAGGTAGTGGTGTAGGTAAAAGTACACTCATGGGAATGATCGCAAAGAACACAAAAGCTGATATCAACGTGATTGCTCTCATAGGCGAGCGTGGTAGAGAGGTTAGGGAGTTTATAGAAAATGAACTTGGTGAAGAGGGGCTAAGTAGGTCGGTTGTTATTGTTGCAACATCAGATCAACCAGCTCTTGTTCGTGTGAAGGGGGCCCTACTGGCCACGTCGATTGCGGAGTTTTTTAGAGATCAAGCGAAAGATGTTGTTCTTATGATGGACTCACTAACGCGATTTTCAATGGCTCAACGTGAAATTGGATTGGCTGTAGGAGAACCACCGGTAACACGTGGCTATACGCCGTCGGTATTTGCCATGTTGCCAAGGTTATTGGAACGTGCGGGGAACTCCAGTGTGGGTTCTATTACAGGACTTTATACAGTGCTTGTTGATGGCGATGATTTAAATGAACCGATTTCTGATGCTGTCCGTGGTATTTTAGATGGACATATAGTTTTAACACGTCGTTTAGCAACTCAGGGGCATTATCCAGCAGTCGATATTTTAGAAAGTGTAAGTCGTGTTATGCCAAACATCATTACTAATGAACATATGATTGCATCCCGTGAGTTTAAAGAAATATTGGCGACGTATCGTGAAGCAGAAGATCTTATTAACATTGGTGCCTATGTGCAAGGGACCAATCCTAACATTGATAAAGCTATTGAAAAAAATGTCAGATTTTTAAAGCTTTTTTTAATGCAAGGAACGCATGAAAAGGTAGAACTGGAACAGACTTTAGAACTTATAAGTCAAATCGTTGGGTAGGTAATGTATGAAAAAAATTTACTTTTCGTTATGAAAGAATTTTAAAAATGCGCATCGATAAAGAAGATGATGTAAAGAATCAGTTGGCAAAAGAAATCAAAGAACTCAAACTTATGGAAGATGAGTTGGATCGTATAATTCATGAGGAAAGTGATTTTTTGGATCAAGTGAATAAAAGATTGGCAGAAGGTTGCTCTTTAGAAGAACTGAGGCGTTATGAAAAATAGTAAAAACATGGATGAAGTCTGAAAAAGAAAAATCTATTGTTTTATATATCTACCAAGGAAAAAGAAAATAATTAAATACACGTAAAGAATTATTAGAAGCAACCAAACAAAAAGAAAATCATGGAAAGACTAAAAGAAAACGCTCTTGAACTGTATCAAAAGATGTCCAGACGGCTGAAGATAAGTTGACAGACCAAATTGTAACTTATCAAAGCAGTCTGATAGAAGGTGATTAATGTCTGAAGGAAAAAATCGAAGTGGATTAAAACGGCGCTTATTGTAATGGTTATTATGCTTATTGTTCCTGTTGCAGCATTAGGGGCTATTTATTTTTGAATGATCAATTTAAAATTGAAGCGAATAAGTATTTATCTCAAATGCCGGGTGCTGTTGGTAAGTATTTTGCAAGTTACCCTACTGAACAAGAAACGTCTGATCAGGTTTTAACCATTGCAAACTATTTGTTGGAGATAGATGTAACGAGAGCAGTAGATAAATTAGCCTTAATTGAAGCTGAAGAAAAGAATACATATGATGAGATCATTCGAAGCATGTTAAGGATTGATCCTAATCAAACAGAAGTGATTCTTGAAGAAATCAGAAAACAAGGCCTTAAATCCAACGTTCTTCTTACAACCATGGAGCAAATTGAATCAGAGCAGAAAACAGATTTTGAAGAAAAGGCTACTTATATAGATGGTTTAACCTTGGTGGCGGCCCTAGAAGAAATCAAGTCTGTATTAGATGAAAATGTGAATGGACATGAGCAGTTGGCGGATACCCTAGAATTTTCTACAGAACGAGAAAACAGCAAGTTATCTTGAACATCTATCAATGGAAGACAAAGAACTTGTGTTGAAAGAATTTTCTCAAGAAAAAGTCAACGCCATTAAAACGATTATTTCCAACGAAAGAAAAAAGAAAGAATGAACTCATTAATACGGCTCAAATTTTGAGTCTTGAAGATCCGCAGGTTTAGCACTAAAAATTGGGAATGAAGACAACTATAAAATTGATGAACTTAATGTTATCTTCTCAACCCTAGGCCCTATAAAGACTGGAGAGATTTTAGCCCATGTAAATAATGATGAGTTTGTATTCCAATTAATCAATAATATGAAAGACGAACAAATACTTACGACGGGTGAAGATAAATTAACACAAGATATTCTAAAATCGTTAAAGGTTTATGCAGATTTTGACGATAATATTAATGAGCTTAACAACATCTATGCAAAATTAGATGATGCTAAAATATCTGAAATAATTAAAACGTTATTTTAGAAACGCGGGGAGCTATCGTTCTTATCCATTGGAAAGCGGTGGAGAAATTCAAATATCTGATGAAGATATTGCCTTAGCTGTCCTAGATAATATGCCCCAAAAGAAGGTAGCGAGCGTGCTGTCTTTTTTGGATAATACACTGTCTTCGGAAATCTCGAAGAAACTAGCATTGCCGAATATAAAATAGGAGGTGAAAGGGTGATACAAGCCGAAAAAGGCGTTCCTAATTTAAAACACATTATGTTCAATAAAGGGGTAAGTAGTCACGCGCAGGCACCTGTAGAACAACAGGGCGTCGACACATTTGCAAAAACCTTAGAACAAAAAGTGGAAAGAAGAGTAGCGGAGAAACATGATCAACCTAAAAACATTGAAAAGAAGCCACTCTTCGAGAATCGAAATGACAAACCCATGGAAGAAAGTCATAATCGAACGCCAAAAGAAAAAGTGAATAAGGACAAGGATGTCGAGTCAATTAAAGATCGTATTAAAAAACTAAAAAAAGCCCTCAATGAGTCGGGTGAAGAAATTCCCATTGAGCTTGAAAATTTGATCTCGGAGCTTGAAGTTTTGGAAGCAATTCCTCAAGAGTTAATGGTTTCTCTAGAAACATTGGTAGAGAACATTGTTGAAATGGAAAATCTTGAATTGGATAAGCCGGTATTAGAGCTTGTACAAGAGTTACCTGAAGAACTTAAAACACAAGTCGGTGAACTGTTGTCAGAAGTTAAAATGATGGATCATCAAACGTCTGATGTTGAACCGGTCAAAGTATCTGATGAAGTAGAACCATTTCAAGTAAAGCTTGAATCAGTCATGGAATCCATTGATCAAACAATCGATACAATTCAAAGTGGAAGTCCTGAAGAGATCGATGAAGATCTTGTTAAGGTCTTAAACCATATTAAAGAAGTACTCGGCGAAGCAGTAAACAAAGACAGTGAACAAAAAGAAGAAACAAGTGTCAAATTAAAAGGTTTAGAAAAAGCTTTCAACATGGTTGAATCCATGGGCATGAATGAAGACAAACCTGCCTTAAATAAACTACAAGAACTGATGAATCAACAGAAGGCTCCGGTTGAAGTGAAACTTGAAAGTCGGCCAACTACTGATGGTAACAATTTAGATTTTAGCTCTCACAAAGAAACAACACCTGAAATGGCAGAGGTTAAAACTACAATTGATGTAGATGTTAAACTGGAAGACGCTGATGTAAAAGTTGAAGTAAAGGACGAAGTAGCTGATAAAACACCTACTAAGGCAAATGTAGAAACCGATACTCCAACAAACGAATGTTCAAAAGTCAGAAACGACTTTGGTAGTAGAACAAACAGTTGATCAACTTGTAGAAGTAAAAGAAACCATAGAAGTTTCTAAAATACAGACGACTCAAGTAGCTAAAGTGCATCAAAACATTTTGAATCAAGTCGTTGATGCAGCTAAAATGAGTTTTAATTTGGAAGACGAAACATCTGAGATGCTCATTAAGTTAAAGCCTAATAGCATGGGAAATGTTGAACTTAAAGTATCTATCGAGAAAGGCGTTCTTTTAGCAGAATTTAATGTCGAATCACAAATTGTAAAAGAAGCTTTAGAATCGAATTTAGCAGACTTAAGAAACGCATTAAGTGATAAAGGATTTAGTATTCATGATTTAAATGTTTCCGTTAATCAAGAACAGACGAATCAGCAACAACAACATCCGAGACAAAGATTTGTAAGACAGCAAAATAGAATCGAACTTCAGACAGCAGAGCATTTG
>LQAI01000127.1_pt1 | contig 17350 bp, 20 predicted proteins | sample 1535821 | NCBI WGS metagenome assembly LQAI01 (sample SAMN04331586, study PRJNA305678) | bioreactor metagenome | isolation source: bioreactor_5 inoculated with Wadden Sea sediment 1st replicate of a... | place: Germany:Bremen | reverse complement strand
AGAATCAGGGCCCAGCGGCTTTTTAACCGGCATACAGCCGCCGAGAATGAACAGACAGGAAGCAAGAATAAATAGTGTAACTCGAAGCGCAGACATGAAAAGACCTCCGGTCGGGCAGGCGCTGCCCGGATTGAATGCAGCGATGCAAATTATACCGGTGGCACCGATGCGTCAATGCGCTCAGCGCAAAAGCCGAGAAGAATCAACGCATCAAACAAAACAGAACAGAACAGGCCACAACACTCCGGAACCCCCGTGGCGTCATGGCCTGTTACCAAAGCAAATATATTGTCCGGCTGCTATATCAACCGAGTTCTATGCTTCGCACATACGCCATGCGGATTGCATCCATTATGTTGCCACGCACGGCAGTACGGTCAAAATGGGCCAAGGCGGCAATGGTTGTCCCGGCTGGAGCAATGGACATTTCCTTCAGCATGCTGACATGTTCGCCTGCACGTTCGGCCATGAGGCTGGCACCACTGAAAAGCTTTTTGACCATGCGGGATGAAACGTCCCGGTGCAGCCCCAGTTCGACGCCTGATTCAATCATGGTTTCAATGAGATAGAATATGAAGGCAGGCCCCGATCCGATGACTGCGGTAAACACGTCAAACTCACCTTCAGACAGGATATGCACGTCACCCGAATTCTGAAATACGGCCTGAATGCCTTCCTTCTGTTCCTCTGAAAGGGTCTCGTCATCCAGACAGATGGCAGTCACGCCCTCCCTGATGACAACGGGGGTATTCGGCATGACCCGAATGACCGGACAGATGTTGTGCGTACTGTCCTTCAGTGACTCCAAAGTCAATCCCGCAGCAATGGAGACCAGACATTTCTCCTTGGTCAGAGCTGGGATCATTTCAGGCCAGACATCCTCTGCCTGCTGCGGCTTGACGGCAAGGACGACGAAATCCGATTTCTCAACCAATTCCTGCACGCTGTCGCAAGGGACAAGACCGGTCTCTTCTGCCAACTCTTCCAGTTTGGCTCTGGTCTGGTTCAATCCATAAACAGTCAGGTCATCCACATCAGAAAGGGTTCTGATGATAGCCCCGCCCATGTTTCCTGTTCCGATAAAACCGATATTCATTTCAAGCCTCCTTTTTACTGCGCCAGAATGGTTTTTGCAGCAGCCGCCATCCCGCCAGTGGGCCTGCGATGTGACGCAACTCTTGCAACTTGTTACGCAATTCCACCAAAACACCGGGGTTGTTCAGCCATGTTGCAGCCTGCCTATAATAGCTCTCAGCATTGGCCTTTTCCTGTAAGAATTCAGGGAACAATTCCTTTTGGAATAAAATATTGGTTAGGCTGATGAACTTTGAATAGGCGAGCCTGCGCAGGACAAATGCCGCCGGACGATCCAGCTTGTATGCCACGATGGTCGGCGTTCCGATAAGCGCGGTCTCAAGGGTCGCCGTTCCCGATGCAGCCAGAATCAGGCAGGATTTCCGAATCATCTGGAACCTGTTTTCCGGTTCCACAATGTTCATAGGCAGGTTCTCGGGCCATAATTTCTGCAGGAACTCCCTGCTGACACCCGGAGCACGGGCGACCGAAAATACCATCCACGGCTTTTTTTGATAAATTCTGGACGCAGCCTCAGCAAAATCAGGCAGCAGAAATGATATTTCCTTTTTCCTGCTTCCCGGCATGATGCCTATCTGGTGATGGCTTGGAGTCAGTTTATCCAGAGCCTGCAACGGAATGACATCCTGAAGCGGATGCCCAGCATACAAGGCCCGACACCCTCTTTCCTGAAAATATTCCGGCTCAAACGGCAATGCGCAGATGATGTTTTGCACGTGTTTCTGCATGATTTTCATGCCTTGCTGCTTCCATGCCCAAAACTGGGGGTGCCATGAAATAGTGGACCGGAATATTCATGGCGTGTGCCGTTTTTGCCAGCGGCAGGTTGAAGTCCGGGCAATCCACCATCACGATCGCATCGGGACGGTCCTGCTCCCAGCATTGTGCAATTTCCTTTTGCAGGCGAAAGATTCCCGGAAGCCCCAGCAGGACATCGAAAAAGCCGGTAAAACAGATACGGCTCATCGGGAAGCGCACGTCGGCTCCTGCCTGTTCCAGCGCAGGCCCGCCCATACCGCTTATCTCAAGCGTCGGGCTTTGCCGGAACAGCTCACCGGCCAACGCTCCCGCACACATATCGCCGGAAGCCTCACTGCAATTTATCCAGATTTTACGAGGCATTTTCGCTCCTTCGCTCCAAAGCCAGCAAAAACACGGCACAAAGAATCAGGGAAAAACCTACCCACCCTATGGAAGTGAAATTTCACCAAAAAGAGGCAGACCCAAAGCGTCCCCAGAATCGGCTCCAGATTGCAAAACACGGCGACATGGACCTGCGGGATGCGCTTCATGCTCTGCCCGTAAGCCCAGAAGGCCACATAGCCCGTGAAGACCGCGGTCATCAGAATGGCAGGCCATGTCTGTGCCGAATATGGGGTATGGAAATGGATGAAGGGCAACAGAACCAAGGCTCCGCCCAGCTGCATATATGTGTATAACACTTCGGTTCTGTAATATTTCTGCCAATGCTTGAAGAATGGGTATTGCAAGGCATAGCAAAACCCGGAAGCCAATCCGCAAACAATGCCTGTGACGGAAGTTTTTGTCTGAAGGCTTCCGCCCGAGAAACAGATGCAGACGACACCGCACAGGGCAATGCAGATGGCCAGCCATCTCTGTTTTGTAACTACTTCGTGTGAAATGAACTTTGAAAATATGGCCACCCAGACGGGGGCGGTATACAGCAGGATCTCTCCCATGGCGGCCCCGCTGTAATGCATTGACATGAAAAAGACATAAAAGAGGCCACCGATACTCATCATTCCCCAGGCCATGAACAACAATACGTGGCTTGGCCTGATACTGAGTGCGCGCGAACTGGCAGCATGAAGTCCAAAACAAAGACACCCAAAAGAAGCACGCCAGAACGACACTTCCAGAGGAGAAAGACCGGCCGCGAAGAGAATCTTCGAAAGAAGCGTCATGAGCGACCAGCAGAAAGCGGCGAGGGCAACAAACCCATAGCCCGAGGAGACTTTAGTCATTGCTTTAAAATTCTTGTATTTTCACCATCAGTTTTCGGAAGAGGCAGTGCCCCCCGGCACACACCGGGAGACACTGCCGTAACGAGGTCAGGCCAGAGTTGGGTTACGCTCCGGCATGTTCAACGGATGCTCCGGAAGAGGATTTGCGGCCTGCGAACTTGGGGGAAGTTTCGGGGGCCAGAGCCTGACAGACAACACCACCGATTACCAAAGATGCAATACAGCATCCGAGTGTGACGGTAACGCCATACTGCTCAGTGACGACAGGCAGCATCCAGGTTCCCATACCGGCACCGATGCGGCTGAAGGCGATGGTCAGACCAACACCAGAGCCTCGAAGTTCGGTGGGAAGAGTTCCGGCGGATACAGCCACTCGGCAACGATGGAGATGGCGAGAACGGTAGAGAATGTGCCAGCAGGACAAGAGCCAGAGTGCGGGCATGTTCTGCCAAACAGTCATGAGGGTCAAAACAGCAGCAGCACCATAGAACGTCCACAGCAGGAACGCACGGCGGGAGATCTTGTCGGCAATCAAGATACCGATGATGACACCGACCATGGTGAAGCCATTATACAGCATGCCGGAGGCATGGGGGTTGGCAATGTTGAGTCCTTTCACGACCACCGGCAGGAAGATGGAGATAGCAAAGAAGGGAAGAACCTGACAGAGGAAGAAAGTACAGGAAGTAAGGGTGTTACGCCACAGTTCAGGGCTGAACAGTCTGAAGAAGGAAGCAGATTCGACCTTTTCCTTTTCTGCAGGCAAACCGTAATTGGTGCCAAGATGCTGATGGACCAATGCCAGGGCTGCACCAGCCCCCTCTTTGCCAGAGTCCAGGACGGGGACTCGGGAGTACCCAGACGCACGATAAGGGTAATCAAGGCGAGCACGGCAGAGGAACAAATGATCCAGCGCCATCCGTTTTCACCCATGTCACCGAGGGAGGCGATAAAGAAACCGGCGAAGTAGGAGATGATGTATCCGAACGTCCACGCGGCCATGAGCCAACTCATCATCTTCGTGCGGACCTTTTCGGGAGTCCATTCGCTGAGCAGTGCGACACCGACGGTGTAGTCGGCACCGACACACATGCCGAGCAGGAACCTGACGATCACCAACAGAGTCGGGTCTGACAGGAAAAACTGCAATACTGACAAGACCAAGCTGAAAACGGCAACAAAGGCGTAAGCCGCCCTTCTTCCCACCCGGTCAATAATGATTCCGGTCAACAGGCTTCCAAGCAGGATTCCGAAAAGAGCTCCGGCTCCGATCAATCCCATCCAGAAGCTGTCCAGTCCCAGCGCCCCTGTAGCATAAGACAGGGCAATACCGACAATGCCGAGAATATACCCGTCGCAGATCTGCCCCATGAAGGTGCCCACTGCCGATTTTTTTGTGAATGGAAGAAAAAGGAGCATCTTCAAAGTTAATACCGTTCTGTCCATTAGGTACCATTGCAAACCTCTCCTATCGAGTAACACATTGATTTGAAAAACCTACACTTCCCACTCCAGCTCAGCGGCTAATCCTTGTAAGCGATTGCATCCATTTCCAGCAGGCATCCGTGAGCGATTTCACTGGCCCCCAGGCAGAGTCGCGCCGGACGGTGATCCCCATGAACTCGGCGTAGACTTCATTGAATCCGTCGAAATCATCCATGCTGGTCAAGAACACGTTGGTTTTGGTGATGTCCGAAATGTCGAGTCCTGCGGCATCAAGCACAGCCTTCAGGTTGTACAATGTCTGAAACGCCTGCTCCTTGATGGTGGCTCCGACGACCTCTCCGGACACAGGATGAAAGGCACCTGCCCACAAATGTAATATGTGTTGCCAGCCTTCACACAATGGCTGTAAGGCCCTACAACTTCTGCCGATTCTGCTGAATTAAAGAATTCCATTGGGTACTCCTTTGGGTATGGGGCTCCTGCAGGAAGGATGCTGACGGTATGCTCAGCACCCTTCCTTGAGGCAGGAGTGGCTAGGATGGGGTGACTTAGATTTCTTTCTTGGCGTTGAATTCTTCGTAGAAGAGTCTGGCTTCAGCGCCCATGGTCAGGAACGGTTCCGGGGAAGGCGCTTGGGAGTCGAAATCCTCTTGAGGAAATCAAGATTCTGACTCGGCATGCCGCTGACCCATTCGGCGAGGTAGTAGCCAAGCAGGCTTGTCTTGGCCACGCCGGCTCCTTCACCGCATGCCGAAGCAAAGACAGTGGGATGCTGCTGCAGCATCATGGGCCGGTAGTTCATGGTCATGTTGATCATGCCGCCATACACGAACTCAAAGTTGACGTGCCTGAGTTCGGGGAAACGATTCTCATATGCCTTGCGCAGTTTCGGAATGGACCGCTGAATACGCTGGTGCGAAGTCGTGAGATTGGTTGCAAAAGAGAAACCGTTACGCACGAAGATGCGGTTGTCTCTGGTAAAGCGAACAGTGGTTCCGGCAGGATGTCCGGCAGTACAGCCCCAAGGCTTGACGCCTTCCATGTGCCGCATCTCTTCGTCGGTGAACCGGCGGGTAAATGCACCGTAGGAAAGCACCGGGCAGAACACTTTCTTGCCAATACCGAATTCCTGAATGAAGGGGCCGCCAGTGACCAGAACGAACTTGCCCTGAACTCTCTTGCCGCTTCTGAGCACGATGCTGGTCGGGCTGCCTTCGTCGATGCGCATGACCGGGCTTTCTTCAAAAACATCCACATTCTCAGGCATTACGGTGAACATGCCGCGCAAAACATCTGCGGGGTTAATGAGTACGGTACCGGGGGTGTACAGAGCCTTCTTGTAATACCGGGTACCGGTACGACGATACAGGTCTTCACCTTCAACCACTTCGTAAGAGCAGTTCATCTTCTTGAGCTCTTCGATTTCGTGATCAATCAGCTTGAAGCTCTTTGTCTCGGCACAGCATAGGTATTTTCCGCAGTGGTCCCAGTCGACGTCCTCAATACCGTTATTCTTGATGGTGTCTTCCATCCACTTGATGATAAAGGTATTCAGTTCGAAGTACTTCTGGTTATCCTCAAAAGAGGAAGCACCCTGATCACCGAAGTCGTGCGGCACGTCGATAATGAAGCCAGCGTTCTTTCCGCTGTCGTTATCGCCGATCTTGATGGCTTCGAAAACAGCGATCTTGGAATCCGGGTGCAACTCGGCCAGACGTCGGGCCGCAGCCTGTCCGCCGTAACCGGCACCAACAATTATATAGTCGTAGGCATCTTTGATTTCAGAGTGGTCTTTGAAATTATGGTGCTTATACGCAGACATCTCCACCCAGCTCTGACCGGTAGTTGTGGGAAAACGCTTTACATCTCGCATAACTCAACTCTCTTATTAAATAGTTTAAACCTTTGTATATCTAGCCGCGCAGAATGATTCTGGCATCTGCAATGGCCAAACCTTTTCCCAAGCAAACACGGGATTGAGGTCGACTTCCGCAATATCGCGCAGTTCGTTCACCAGCTGCGAATGACGCAGGCGGTTCGGCAAGGGCTTCCAGATCGCAGGGCTTGGTACCCCGGGCTCCCTGAAGCATTCCCAATCCCTTGATTTCACGAATCATGCTTCGGCAGGAAGGCATGTTCACCGGAGCCACCCTGAAGGCAACGTCCTTCAGGATTTCCACGAAGATACCGCCCAGACCGAACATCACTGTCGGACCGAAGGTGTTGTCATGGCTGGAACCGATGATGCACTCGACTCCGCCGGGGAGCATGGTGGTCATCATGACGCCGAAGATGTCGGCATCGGATTTTGTATCTGCGACCGTTTTTCACCAACTGCTCGAAGGCTTCACGGGCCTGTCTTCGGAATCGATGTTCAGGGCCACGCCACCGGCATCGGTCTTGTGCAGGATGTCGGGTGAAACGATCTTCATGACAACCTTGCCGCCAATATTCTTGTAGAATGCGGCTGCTTCGTCAGCGGTTGTCGCCAGATAGTCTTCCGTGAGATCAAGGCCGTAGCAGCGCAGAACGTCTCTTGCCTCAGTTTCGACAAGACTGGTGCGACCGGAATCCTTGACGGCCTTCAGAATGGCCTCGGCCCTTTCCTTGCGGTCGGAAGGCATGTCCGGCAGTTCTTCTCCGGCCTCTTCCTTCAGGGATTTCTTGAGGTCGCTGTAATTGGAAAGGAGACCCATGGTACGGACCGCGGCATCCACTTCTCCGAAAACCGGAACACCGTTTTCACTGATGTATTCCAGGCATTCGGGGCGTTGCGGTGCATAGATGGAATGCATGACAACGGGCTTGTCGCTTTCGGCAATTTTCTCGGTCATGCTCTTGGCAACGTCCATTTCCAGAACCTTGAATTCCTCGGACAGGTCGGCATAACCGCCATAGAGTCCAACGATAAGGATACCGTCTACATCCGGGTCCTTCAGGAGCACATCCAAACAACGGTCAAACACCCACATATCCGCTTCAGGAGTTCCAGCCAGATCGACCGGGTTCTTGATGGGGCAATGCGGCATGAGGATTTCTTTCAGCTTGGACTGGGTGGCATCGGAAAGAACCGGCGCTTCAAGATCGAACTTTTCAGCGAAGTCAGTCGCCATGACACCGTGGCCGCCGCCATCAGTCAGGATGGCAATGCGCTTGCCCTTGGCGGGCTTGCACTTGGAGAATGCCTCAGCGGCATCCAGCAGCTGGCCCGGGCTGTCCACCCGGATGATACCGGCCTGCTTGAGGGCGGCATCAAAGATTTTCTCACTTCCGGCGAGAGAACCGGTATGGGATGCAGCGGCACGGGCACCGGCAGCACTGCGGCCGATCTTGATCGCGGCAATCGGCGTCTTGGCAGCCGTTCTTTTTGCAGCCTCGATAAACTTGCGGCCATCTTCCTCGCTCTCAACACGCAAGCCTTCCATGTACAGGAGCAGGACCTTGGTGTTGTCGTCGGTTTCAATGTATTCCACAAAGTCATGGAACCGCATGTCCATCTGGTTGCCAATGGTTGCCCAGCAGCTGTAACCGAGATTTCTGGCCTTGGCATTGAAGTTGATATCAATGCCGAAGTTGCCGCTCTGCAGTACCAGGCTCATGGGCCGGAAGCCAGATCGATGATACTCGCATTCATGCTCTTGGCGGCACTGTACGTACCCATGCAGTTCGGACCCTGCACGCGCATGTTACCCTTGCGGGCGATTTCGAGCATCTTGCGTTCAAGTTCTTTTCCTTCAGGACCGACTTCGCCAAAGCCGGTGGAAACAACGATGGCGCATTGACGCCCTTCTCGACGCACTGCTCCATGACGGGAAGAATGAATTTCGGGGCAATGGCGAGGATGGCCAGATCCACATCACCGGGCACTGAAAGAATGTCAGGATACGTGGTATGACCGAACAGTTCGCCGCCGGAACGGGAAACAAGATATATGTCCCCTTCAAATTTGTTTTCAACCAGGCTCTTGGCTGTCCAATAACCGTACTTCTTCGAATTGGAGGAAGCGCCGATCAGGGCAACGCTTTTGGGTTGAAAAAGAGGAACCAGATCACTCATGAAAAAACTCCTTGTCAGTGCCATCCCCGAAACGGGCCGGGGATGGCACAATACTACTTTTCTACGACAACACCAATAGCAACATCAGGACAAACAATGCCGCAAATATCGCAAAGAACACACTTTTCGGGATTTTCCTGGACTACGTAATTGTAGCCCTGACCATTGATTGCAGAGCCGATGGCAAGAACACCTTTGGGGCACTTGTCCACGCAAATCCCACAGGACTTACAGCGGCGGGCATCAATTACATGATGTTTCTCACTCATTACCGGACTCCTTTTCCACAGCGGCATAACCGGTGCGCAGTGCTTCGATATTCAGACCGACCAGTTTGGGCTTTTTCGCGCCCAGAAAATCGTTGATGACTTCTTCAATCGTTTCCAATTTGAGAATGCCGGTTCCGGCGATCACCGCTCCCAGCATGACCATGTTGGCACAGCGGACAGTGCCGAGTTCAACGGCCGTGTCAGAGACGGGAAGGAAGAACTGCTCAAAACCGTCAGCATCCTTCGGGTCCTCGACCATGGAGCTGTTGGTGAACAGCTTTCCACCGGGGACGATACCTTCAACGCAGTTGTCGTAGATGGACTGGCTGAGAGCCACTGCAATATCAGCATCATTTTCAACGATGGGGCTGCCGATGGGTTCATCGGAAACAATGACAAATGCGGTGGAGTCGCCGCCGCGCTGTTCAATGCCGTAGGTCTGCGTCATGACGACCTTCAAATCTTCCTTGATAGCTCCAAGGCAGACCATTTTTGCCATCAGTGCGGAACCCTGCCCGCCTGACCCTGAGAACATACATTTATGCAACATCTTCCTGCTCCGTTTCATCTTTGAAGACCTGAGGGGTGAAGTAATCGGTCATCTCATTCCCACACCTTTCATAGGAATCCTTGACCGTCATCTTGAGGCCGGTCGGACAGGGAACGATGACTTCCACAAAGGCATAGCCCAATCCCTTAACCTGACACTCGAATGCCTTCTGGATACTCTTCTTGGCCTTGCGGATCGCCTTGGGAGAATCAACACTTTCTCTGGCAAGGTATTTCACACCGGGCATTTCCCGCATCATTTCCGGCACCAGAAGCGGATAGCCCTGGCTGGTAATGTCACGGCCCTTCACGGTCGTTGCCGTTACCTGACCATCCAGAGTGGTGGGGGACATCTGCCCGCCGGTCATGCCGAACACAGTGTTGTTGACCATGATGGTGGTGATGGGCATGCCCTTGTTGGCCGCATGCATAAGGTCACCAAGACCGATGGCACAGGTGTCGCCGTCACCGGCGTAGGTAAAGACGATATTGTCCGGTCTGGCCAGCTTGTATCCTTCAGCAAAGGAAGGGGCACGGCCATGGGTGGCTTCGATGGCATCGATGTCCATGTAGTGATGGGAGAACCCGCCGCAGCCGATGCCGACAATGGCAATGGTCCGCTTCATGATACCCAGATTCTCGATAGCCTCGGCCACCAGACGAGTCACGATTCCGTGGCCGCAACCCGGACAGTAACTTGTCAGTTTGTCCAGATTTAAGGTTTTTCCGTATTTTGCGCTCAAATTTTCCATTGGTTAGTCCCCCAGGATTCTGTTTGCTTCGGCAATCATGTCTGCCAGGGTGTACATGGGCAGATCACCGCCGGTCTGCCGAGGAAGTGAACGGGAGTCCGTCCATTTACGGCCAGTTTGACATCATCGATCATCTGTCCGTGGTTCATCTCAACCACCAGAATATTCTTCACCGAATCGGGCAGAGCAGTGAAAGCATTGTCAGGGAAAGGCCACAAGGTGATGGGCCTGATGAAACCGACTTTTTTACCATCGGCTCGCATCTTGGCGACCAGATCCTTGCACATGCGGCCATGAATACCGAAGGCAGCAACAACCAGATCGGCGTCTTCAACCTGTTCCGCTTCCCACATCTGTTCGTTTTCACGAATAATTTCATACTTGGCGCGAAGCTTCTCATTCATCTCATAGCCATCCTGATGAGAATAGCTGCCGGTGATGAGAGCACGTTTGGGGTGATCCTGTGTTCCGGTATAAGCCCAATCGGAAGTATCGAACTCTGCTGAATAATCATTGTAGGCAGGGAGAGTCGTGGACTCGGTGGTCTGGGCGCTGCCACCGTCGATGACAAAGAGAACCGGGGTCCGGTATTTGTAGGCCAACCTGATGCCATGAGGCATGATATCGGCAATTTCCTGACCGGAAGCCGGAGCCAAAACGATAACACGGTAATCACCGTGAGCACCGCCGCGAGTGGCAACATGATAGTCGCTCTGAGCACCGATAATATCACCATCACCAGGACCGACGCGCATGGAATCAAGCATGATGCAGGGCAGATCGGCCGCACACATGAAGCCGATTGCCTCATGCATCAGGGTCAGCCCCGGACCGGAACTGGAGGTTGCTACCAGCGTACCGGTACAGGCGGCACCGGCCAAAGCGCTGGAAACTGCCAGTTCACTTTCCATCTGCATCATTTCACCGCCGTATTCGGGCAAAATGACGGCCATCCGCTTCATGACGTCCGTTGCCGGAGTAATCGGGTAGGCAAAGTGATATTTCACTCCGCAGCGTGCCAGACTCTCGGCAAAGGTTTCCGTGTTTTTCAAAAACAAAGTTTCTTGGGTCATACTCACCTCAATGCAATTCTGCTGTGGTTCGTTTATTGAATCGCAACGATTGCGTTTCATATTGTGGTACGTCGTACCACTTAGTTGATCAAAAAAATTTTGCCGCTATTTTGAGACACAATTCTTTGTACCATATTGCGGTACTGCGTACCACTTGTGTGAACCCTAGCTGAGACGTTTACACACGTCAACCCCCTTTTTGAAAGTTGCGAACAAGTTTTTTTTGCTTAATTATATGAAGATATACGATCAAACGAGCGACACATCACACGCTCATGCGCCCCCCAAACAGACCTCTCAAAAAAATTCAAAAAGCGTGTTGACATTATTGTTTAACCCTCCTAACCTTACCACCAAATGGTACGCTATACTCAATAATGGTTTAATATGCGCTTTTTCACAAAAATGTTCCGACAAAATTGTCGCCTCGTTTAAACAGCGACTTTGACATCGTGTCATGATACCCAAGACCACGATTACAAAGACAATTTCTCGGACAAACAGGAGAAAGATTATGCCAGAGGGAAAAACAATAGATGACCGTAGTAAACTCAACCACTACACTTTCTGGCCCGGATTTCTGCTTTTACTCGCTGGAATCACACTCGGACTGATTTACGAGGAAGGACTCGCAACCATCCTCGGCAACACAAAGGAGTGGATTCACATAAACTTTGGGTGGCTTGAAGTCTCACTGGGCATCATCATTGTCATGTTCACCATAGGAATTGCCTTTTCCCAATCGGAGACATTCGGCTCGGCGGCAAGGACGCCAAGCCCGAATTCACTTTCTGGCAGTGGTTTGCCCTCTCTCTCTGCGGTTGCATCGGTATCGGAATACTCTTCTGGCCATGGGCGAACCCATCTTTCACATGATGCAGCCCCGCTGAGCCTTCACATAGACCCCGGATCCAAGGACGCCGGAGTCTTTGCCATAGCCCAGACAACCCTGCACTGGACCATCGCCCAATACTGTTTCTACACCATCTGCGGCGTCGCCATCGCTCTGGTGAGCTACAACCGCAACGCTCCGCTGTCCGTAGCAGCCGGAATGTATGCTCTTTTCCCGAAAAAATGGCATCCGGTACTGGCTCCGACAGTTCACGCAATCTGCCTTTTCTCCCTTTGCTGCGCCATTGCCACCAGTATGGTGCCGGCCTCATGCAGATCGGAAGCGGAACAGGAAAATCTTCGGCTACACCCCCGGCCCACAACCTGGGCAGCCGCTGCCGCGATCATCATTCCGATCTATGTTATATCTTCATACTCCGGCCTGAAAAAGGCATGCGAATCCTGTCCACGGGAACCACACGGGCCTTTTTTCTTTTTCATGGCCCTTGTCCTTTTCATGGGACCCACCCTCTTCATTCTGGGAATTGGCGTTGAATCATTCGGGTACTTTGCCAACAATTTCTTCCGCAACAGCACTCTGCTCAACACCATGCAGATCAACGACACATGGCCCATGCAGTGGCTTGTTCCCTACATGGAGATCTTCTTCATCTTTGCCCCGCTGCTGGGACATTTCCTTGCCCGCATGGGAAAAGGAAGGACTATTCGCCAGTTCATTCTGGTGAATATCATTCCGCCCACAATCTTCTGCCACTTCTGGATTGCAACCTTTGGCGGGACAGCCGTCTTCTTCCAATGGAGCGGACTGGTTGACGTATGGACCGGGATACACCAATACGGAATGGAATCCATGGTATATATCCTTCTCTCCCAGTTCCCGTTCAGCAAGATCCTGATGGGCATATTCGTCGTCACCATCGTGTTCTCATTTGCCACCATGACAGACTCTCTGGTCGCCACTCTGGCAATCATCTCGACCAAGGGAGTCCGGGCAAGCGAAGAACCTCCCAAGCGTCTGAAAATAGTCTGGGGTGTTGTCACCGGACTCATCGCGTACGTTTTGTGTGCATGCGGCGGAATCGAACCGGTCCGCGGATTGATTTCCCTTGCCGGGTTCCCCATGATGATATTCACCTTCGCAATGTGCATATCCCTTGTAAAGGATGGCATATATTTATTAAACAAACCTAATTGGCTAGACAATAAAACAGAAAACAGCTAACAACGAAACGCCCTTCATGTTAGATGAAGGGCGTTTCGCTTTCCATCTTATACTATAAAACAGGAAAACTGTTTTCCGGATACACAATGCCCCAGAACGACAAGTATTACATGATGCGCTCTTTGGAGAAGGCTCTTTTTGTCATTGAAACCATGGCAACCAGAAGCAACTGGAAACTCAAAACACTCAACGAAGTCTGTTCGATCCCCAAAGGAACACTGCAGCGCATTCTGCGCACACTGGAAGAACTTGGCTATGTACGTCAGATAGAACGGGGCGGCGCTTACACACTGACACTGAAATTTCATAAACTGGGCAAACAGATAGTATCACAAAGCAGCATCGTATCCCTGTTGCAGCCAACCCTCCGCAGCCTGCGGGACAAGGTCAATGAAACTGTCAACCTGAGCATCCTTTCCGACGTGGACATGGTAGTGGTTCATCAAATAACCTCCAGCCACGCCTTGCAGATGGACTCGATTATCGGAACATCCTTTCCCGCGTATATTTCAGCATCCGGAAAAACCTTTCTGGCCTTTTTGCCCGAAGATGATCTGCGACATTTCATCAAAGAACTGAGGCGCAGCAATTCCGACATAAACACCGACAAGATCAATCTTATCTACAAAGAGATTGAAGCAATTCGGAGAATAGGCATAGGCATGGACTTTGAGGAACTATTCCAAGGGATACGATGTCTTGCCGCACCAGTTTTGATGATACAGGAAAATCATCGCCACAATCAGTAGTTCCGTACCTACGGTGCGTCTGGACAGAGCCCTGTCCAAGAAGCTTCTTCAGGAAATACCCTCGGCCGCTGCCGAAGCCTCCAGAGTTTTCGAAGCGCCGGAACACTCATTCAGTTTGGACATAGATAAAATCGTAGAACTGCTTGTAGCGCCATAAAAAATCGGCGTGTAATTCCCCTATTTGAACTCATATATCTTCCCGAAACAACTCAGCACAGACCTCGCGCAAGGCAAGGATGTTGGCTTATTCGTCATGGATTGCTGGACTTTATCCTCCGTTTATTAAAAATAGTGAGCGGCCCGGTTCCCGGACAAATGCTTTGACATTGAAATCCGCATTGGCAGGCAGTATGTCATGGCCTGCACACGAAAAACACGCCAAGCCCCTCAAGCCTCAGGAAAGAAATATGAGCCATACCCCCAAAACGCCTGACAGTAGGCATCAGCGGTGCCAGCGGCTCCGTACTGGCCCTGGAACTGCTCAAATCCCTCAAGGAAATTCCGGAATGGGAAACGCATCTCGTCATCAGCAAAGGCGGCGTCCGAACCCTTGAGCACGAAACGCACGTCACCGAATCCCAGCTGACCGACTACGCCACCCGGGTTTATGACCGGGAAGATGTGGGGGCCAACATAGCAAGCGGCACGTTTGTCACTGAAGGCATGGTCATTGTCCCATGCAGCATGAAGACCGTTGCGGGAGTCTGTCACGGATATTCCGACAACCTACTCCTGCGAGCTGCGGACGTGACCATCAAGGAGCGTCGCAAACTGGTCATGCTGGCCCGGGAAACACCGCTGAGCCCCATTCACCTGCGCAACATGCTCTCCCTTGCCGAATCCGGTGTCGTGGTCATGCCTCCCATGCTGACATATTACAACCACCCGCAATCCCTTGCCGATGCAACCAATCACATCGTGGGGAAAATCCTCCATGAATTCGGCATTGAAGGCAAAAATTTCAAACGGTGGGGAACCGATGAATGCGTCACCCCACTGCGGGCACTTTCATAATCGACCAGCGTAAAAAAACGAGACTGTTATGAGATGACACTTTCTCATGACCGACAGCTCAAACAATCAAATACAAAAAGGGTTCCCGAAACAAATGTTCGGGAACCCTTTGTTGTTTGGCGGTATTGCTTTGGGCTTCTAGAGGAAGGTATACACAGCCGCAAGTCCTGTCAGGGACATGGTGATGGTGTACGGAAGCGCCAATACGACCATCCTGCCGTATGAGAGGCGAATGACTGGAGCCAACGTACTTGTCAGCAGGAAGAGGAACGCTGCCTGACCGTTAGGAGTAGCAACCGAAGGAATGTTGGTTCCGGTATTGATGGCCACGGCCAGCTTGTCGAAGTGAACCATTGTCTCTTTGACATGCGCCGCAACATTCTGGGGAAGAGTTGCAAGAACATCGGCTCTCGCAACGTGAGCGTCCGTCAGTTTGGCCATGAGATCCTGTCCGCTCATGCCGATTCCGGGAATGGCATCCAGCACGTGAACAAAGTGCAGCTTGGTTTCAGAAATATAAACCGTCGCCACAAACACGTTATCCGAGATGGAAGAAAGAATTCCGTTGGCAATGTAGTATGCAGCGAGCTGATCCTGTCCATGCAGGCTCAAAACGTATCCGATGATGGGGGCGAAAAGTCCCTGTGAATGAATCACTGCGACAATGGCGAAAAAGACGACCAGAAGAGCGGTAAAAGGCAGGGCTTCTTCAAAGGCATGCCCGAGCTGATGCTCTTCAGTGACGCCGGTAAAGGCTGTTAGCAGGATAATGACGGAGAGCCCGATCAGGCCGACAGCAGCGAGGTGGAATGCCAGAGCCGCAATAAGCCATACAGCGACGAGCGCCTGCATGATCAGCTTCAGTTTCCCTTTGCTCCCGGCCTTGTTTTCCATCTCCACTGCGCTTTCGAGCAGGAAGGAGCGAATGTTGCCGGGAAGCTGGAATCCGTATCCGCAGATGCCGAGTTGCTCCACCGCCAGACAAGTCAGCAGGCCTACAGCGAGAACAGGCATGGTGACCGGCACGGCGTGCAGAAAAAACGGGATAAAGTGCCAGCCCATTTCGCCGCCAATCAACAGGTTCTGCGGCTCGCCCACGAGGGTGCAGACGCCGCCAAGGGCGGTACCGACCGCACCATGCATCATAAGATTGCGCAGAAAACCACGGAACTGCTGCAGATCTTCCCTATTCTTTTCCTTGATGGTCTCATCCGAGCTGAGGTCATGGGATTCAGCATACCCCTTGCCGGAAACGAACCTGTGATACAGATTGTAGAATCCATAGGCAACGGCCATGATGACAGCCGTGACGGTCAGGGCATCCAGAAAGGCAGAGAGGAATGCGCCCGCAAAACAGAACATGAGGGAAATGAGCTTCTTGGATTTCACTTTCACGAGAATGCGGGTGAAGGTGAACTGCAGGAAATCCTTCATGAAGTAGATGCCCGCAACCATGAAGATAAGGAGCAGGATGACTTCAAAGTTGTTCATGGCCTCGTGGTACACGGTCTCGGCTGAAGTCAATCCCATGGCGACCGCTTCGATCGCAAGCAAACCGCCGGCAGGCAGCGGGTAGCATTTCAGCGCCATGGCCAATGTAAAGATGAACTCGGCTATCAATGCCCAGCCAGCCACAAAAGGCCCTGCGGTCAACATCAATATGGGGTTGATCACAAGGAAGCCCACAATCACCAGCTTGTACCAGCCGGGGGCATTTCCAAGAAACGTCTGGGCAAATGTTCTTGACAACGGTGCGTTCATTCAAATTCTCCTTCAACACGGTGAAAACGTCTCATGGCGGCTCTTGCTGATGCCGCTCCAGAGACGTTTCGCCAATAGAATGTCAAATTAGTTGGTTAAACGATTAATACTTTCTGCATCCGAAAAAAAGGATCGGCGTTCACCACCGATACCCTCTTGATTTCCAATAAGATTTCATGAATGCGACGATCATCACGCCCGTATGGAGGACTGTCATGCCTGCAACGTGATTCAGGTCTTGACGGGAAGAGGACTTGAACCCTTGCAGGTCGCCCAAACTCCGGCATGACACGCATTTCAGTTTACTGCGGATATTTTTCCGCTAATGCACGTCTATCCTTCTTATCATCGTCTTGAGGAAAGCCATGAAATTCTCCCTAATCAGATTGCTGGAGATTTCTCTTCACTTTCATTCGCGCTTCAATCAAAACACATGCCAAAACCTCAGACTCAATAAACACACTGTAAACAATGGGGAATTAAAAAGAAAGAATACCCGGCACACAAAAGAGCTGTTACATTTTGCA
>LQAI01000126.1_pt1 | contig 17647 bp, 24 predicted proteins | sample 1535821 | NCBI WGS metagenome assembly LQAI01 (sample SAMN04331586, study PRJNA305678) | bioreactor metagenome | isolation source: bioreactor_5 inoculated with Wadden Sea sediment 1st replicate of a... | place: Germany:Bremen | reverse complement strand
GGCACCGCAACCAGTGCGCCGCCGATGCCGCTGACGCCGGAGACAAATCCGCCGACGAGCCAGGAGCCGAAAACGATGAGTGACATGGTATCAGGCATTTTGAAGACCTTTCTCGCTTAACGGCTATGCCGTCAGGCCTGCTTCACATTCTTTCAGTGATCCGTAGCCCAGCTTATTCATAAGTAGCTCATATCGTTCTCGAACCAGATTGTGATGTTTTTGTTGTGCGGCCATTATGTCCTCATAATAGGCATTCATGGTGGCATCAGAGTATGTCTGGAGTTCGCAGCCGAGATAGAGGCAGAAGCCTTCATGTCCTTCAGGCTGGACGGTGCGCGGAAACTGGGTTGCCACTTCTTTGCGCCATTCGCTTTCCGCGTTGACTATTTCCTTGAGTTGAGGAGTGTCGCGAAGAGGGGGGATCAGACCTTCCATGAGAGCGTATTTTTCGGTCATGAAATTGCGGCCCTCCGTTTCCGCCTGTTTCAGGTCGCCCAAATAGGATTCAAGAAAGGAGTCGGAAAGCACTCCGTGGGTCATTTCCCGCATGATGCGGAATGACTCCGGCCGCTCCTGACATGGAGAGGTGCCGCCACGGTTGTTCACTGCCAGAAACATGTTCAGTTCATGGTCTATAATTTCTTTAATGAGATTTTTGCGAAATTTTTCGGTCATATTATCCTCTGTGTAATTCTCGGGGGAGTTGTGAGCGTATGAGGGGGTTCCGTCAAATGAAAAAAGTAACTTGCGGGCGGAGTGCAAAGCTGGTGCCGGATTTGCTTTTGTCTTCGATTATGTGTCTTTTTGTGGTTTTTTCATTTTAACTATTTGATATGAAAGCTTTATTTTTGAGAGTTCCCCTTTTGGCCTTTTTTTTACTATGTAGGTTTGCCGGAATTCGCGGAGATAAAAAATACGGAAAAAAGAAAAAATTTTTTTTTAATTATAAAGAAAGAATTTTTATCGCTCTGTGTGTGGGGTTTATTGGCGTAATCTATTTTTATCAATCTTTTTAGGTGATTGTGTCGATGGTGAAGAATTTTCACTTGTTGGCACCCTAATTGCTTTTCTGAGCGCAACAACTCGCGAGGTTGTGTGTAACAGAAGTGATTGAAAGGTACAGAGGACTTGTTCGCCCCTCAGAGGTCAAGGAGCGCTGCGTGCCGCATGAGCGGTTGTATTGGAGGAGTCGGCGCTTCTCATCTCGATGTACAATAAGGATTACGCCACACGGCAGTGGAGGTTGGAGACATACGGTCCGGTCGTTTGTCCGGATGTGTCTGCATGGGCCTGCCCTGGGAAAGCAGGGGGATCTGCCGCGAACCCATTACATAGAAGAGATATTCGATGTCACAAGAAAAGTTGGAATTAAATAAATCGCTTTCGCCGTCACAGGTGTGGGCACTGGCACTCGGGTCCATTGTCGGCTGGGGCTGCTTCGTGCTGCCTGGAGACATGTTTTTGCCCCAGGCCGGTGTGCTCGGGACGCTGATTGGTTTTGTCGTCGGTGCGTTTCTCATTTGTTTCGTGGCTGTCTGTTACAGCTACATGATCAAATACGCTCCCGTCGCCGGAGGGGCTTTCGCTTATGCTTATGTGGGATATGGGCCTACGGCAGCATTTATCTGCGGTTGGGCACTTGTTCTTGGATACGTTGCCATCATCGGTATTGATGTTGCCGCGCTTGCCTTGATTTTCCGTTTCCTTTTCCCCGGAGTGTTTGAATTCGGCTCGCTTTATTCGATTGCCGGATGGGAAGTATACACTGGTGAAGTCCTGCTCATGACCGGAGCAACGCTCCTGTTCGGCTTCATGAATTACCGGGGAACCAGCTTTGCAGGAAAGTTTCAGGTGGTCCTCACCTTCCTGCTCACCGTGGGTATCGTGTCCCTGTTCGTGGGATCCGCGTCGCTGGAAACCGCTCATGTGCCCAACCTGTTCCCGCTTTTTGCTGAACATCGTTCCGCACTTTCCTGTGTACTCATTATTTTTGCGATCTCTCCCTTCCTGTTTGTGGGATTTGATACCGTGCCTCAGGCGGCTGAGGAGTTCACCTTTGAACCGGCCCGCGCACGTAATATCATGATCATCGCCATTCTGTGCGGTGTCGTGCTCTATTCTCTGGTGACGCTGGCCGTCGGCATTGCCATTCCATATCCTGACATGCTGGCAAAGATGGACGCCATGCGCGCCACTGGCGGTACGGCTTGGGCTACCGGTGAAGTTGCTGCAATGGCATTCGGCAAGTTGGGTGCCGTTATTCTCGCTTGTGCCGTCATGGGTGCTGTCTGCACCGGTATCAACGGTTTCTACATCGCCACTTCCCGCCTGCTGCTCAGCATGGCCCGCGGCCGCATCCTGCCCGCATGGTTTGGAGACATTCACCCCAAATACCGTTCGCCTTACAAGGCAATCCTGTTCACCATCGCCATCGTGCTGCTGACTCCCTTTGCCGGACGTTCCGTTATCGTCTGGATCGTGGACATGAGCTCCGTGGAACCGGTATCGGCTACCTGTTCTCCTGTCTTGCTGCTCGTCGAGTTCTGCTCGGCAGCCCTGACGTAGAAGATAAGGCCAAGCGCCTGTTCTGCTGCGTCATGGGTACGCTTACATCCGTGATGTGCATCGTGCTGCTGCTTATTCCGGGTTCCCCCGCCTACATCAGTGAGGCTTCTCGCTGGTGCATGGTTGCCTGGGTCGGCATGGGTGTCTTCTTCTACTTCTCCAACAAGAGTGAGTGGGCAAAGCTCCCGGAAACCGAACTGCGTGCCAGCATCTTGGGTCGCGCTGATATTCCTGTGTTCTTCAAGAGCAATGAACCGCAGGGACAGGCTCAGCCGCAGGGTGCCGGTGACTAAAAACACATAATATTCCGGCAGAGCCTTGCTGTGCCGGAAATGTTCTTTCCCTCTCGTCTGATCTGCAGGCGAGAGGGATTTTTTTATGAAATGGAGAAGTTAGACTAACGCTGATTAATTTGAACTTGAGGAAGTGCGCTAGAATTGTTCGTTGGCAAGGCGCAAGAAAACGTCAAGGCCGACGCGTACTTCCTGTACGCTAGGGTTTGAGGTTTTTAAAGCAACGACGCCAGCGGGCAATTATGCAGTGCTTCCTTAGACTAACGCTTCGAATCCGGCCATGACGTCCAGCAGTTCTTCGGTGATCGAGTTTTGCCGTGTCTGGCGGAAGTTTGCCTGAAGTTCCTCGCGCATGTCCTCGATGTTCTTTTCGGCAGCGTGCATGGCGGCGAGGCGGGCGATGTTTTCGGCGGCCATTGACCGGGCAATGGCTCCGTAGAGCATGATGAAAAGGTGCTGTCTGAAGAGCTCTGAAACATGGTGTCACCGGGAATGAATACTTGAGGGATGCAGCGACCGGGCCACTCGTCTGCACCCAGCTGTTCTCCCCATGTTTTGTCCAGAGGCAGGATGCGGTTGTTGATCGGGGAATATCCTTCATGTTCGTGCTGGCCGTTGTAAACGACATGAAACCGTTCCACTCCCTGCCGCTTCCACTCCGCCATGTATCCTACCAAGTCGTTTACAATCGGGGCCACGCCGCCGAGAGTTCCGGGCATGGAAAAATGCAGCTCCGGTTCTTTGCCGGAGTCTTCCAGCATGGCGCGTATGCGGTCACCCGCCGACCAGAATGAGACCTTAAGGTCCCTTTCTCTCAATTGTTTACCGGCTTTCAATCCAGCCTGTACAGCCAGTTCATTGAATTGACCGCACATGCCCTGATCCGACCGACTGTCAGGAGGACCGCCTTGCTTTCCTTGCCTGCGGAAGCATGACCCCGCCGGACCGGAACAGCACGCTCCATCCATGCTCCACCACCTGAGCATATTGCACCAATGATTGTGCTGCGCGTTCAAAGTGGCGAATGTTTACCGCAGCCAGACTCTTCATGGTCTTGACCACCGAGAGCAGGTCCGTTGTGGTCTTGATGCGTTTTTGCAGGGCGTCGAGCGTCTGCATGTCTACTCCATTGTTTCCAGAATGTCCTTGATGTCGTGGACGAGGTCATCCCAGCCAGGATCATCCGGTGATGTCCGGGCCAGAGAGTCAATGTTGCCCCTGTTTTCAGTGAGTTGAATCAACATGTTCTTTTCCGCGTCGAGTACGTTTTTCGCATCTATCGGATCGAACAGTCCTTTGGTCACTGCCAGCAGAACGGCTGTCTGCTGTCCTGCCGTCAGCGGGGAGAAACGTTCTTGCTTGAGGATTTCTCGTACTCTGCGCCCGTGCTCCAGTTTGCTGCGTGTTTCCGCGTCCATGCGGGTTCCGAACCGTGCGAATGCCTCAAGTTCCTGAAACTGGGAATAGGTCAGCCGCAGGTCGCCTGCGACTTTGCCGTAGGCCGGAAGCTGTGCCCGACCTCCCACGCGGGAGACAGACAGTCCGACATCCACCGCGGGCAGGATGCCTTTTTGAAAGAGGTCCGGGTTCAGGTATATTTGGCCGTCCGTGATTGAAATGAGATTGGTCGGAATGTAGGCCGAGAGGTTCTGGGCCTCGGTCTCGATAATGGGCAGTGCCGTGAGCGTACCGCCGCCGTATTCCGTTTTCAGGCGTGTGCTTCGTTCCAGAAGGCGTGAGTGAATGTAGAAGATATCACCGGGGAATGCCTCGCGTCCGGGAGGGCGGCGCAGAAGCAGCGAGAGCTGGCGATAGGCCTGTGCGTGCTGGGTCAGGTCGTCGTAAACAACCAGCACGTCCTTGCCCTGATGCATGAAGTATTCGCCCATGGCGGTGGCGGCATATGGCGCAATGAATTGCAGTCCGGGCGGTTCGTCTCCTTCAGCGACCATCACCAGTGAATAGTCCATGGCTCCCCGTCGTTTCAATTCGGAGAGGCGCGTGCGACGCTGGAAGACCGCTGGCCGATGGCGCAATAGATACATATGACATCGGCGTCTTTCTGGTTGCATATCGTATCCAGCGCAATGGCGGTCTTGCCGGTCTGCCTGTCCCCGAGGATGAGTTCGCGCTGGCCTCTCCCGATGGGAATCAGGCGTCGATGACCTTGATGCCGGTCTGGAGCGGAGTATCCACGGGAGCACGGTGCAGGATCGGGGAGGCTTCCCGCTCCACAGGCAGGCGTTCATCGCAGTTGATGGGGCCGTTGCCGTCAAGCGGGGTGCCCAGTGGATTGACCACACGCCCGATAAGTTCGTTGCCGACCGGGACATCAAGTACGCGTCCGGTGCGCACGACTTCATCTCCGGCCGAGAGCGTTTCGCCGGGACCGAACAGGGCGATGCCGACACTGTCGGGAAGGAGGTCGATGGCCATACCCGGTATGCCGGAACCGAGCAGCAGCAGTTCTTCTGCGTTCACTGCTCCCATTCCTTCAGCCTGAACCACGCCTTGGGCCACGGAAAGGATGCGCCCGATCTCTTCAGGCTGCACCTGCGGGGCGAGATTGGCTGTTCCACGTTCCACGCTGTCTACAGCTGATCCAGTGTTTTTCCAGAAAGCCTTTTCGTCATGGCGTACCTGTCTTTATTTCAGCCAGTTCCGAGAAGATCGCGGTTTCTACATCATCCAGATAGGACGCGAGATTCCATTCCCATTTGTGGTCGCCCATAATAACGACGATGCCGAAACCGATGGATTCATCCAGTGATGCGGTGATTTGTCCACAATCAGGAAAACGCTCGTGGATGGATCTTTCCAACCGAATTCGAATTGGTTCGGAAAGAGGAAAGCCCGTGCGGATAGCCACCTCGCCAGCCGGTTTTTCATCGGAGTCGGTTTTGTCCAGCTGGGATATGAAGCTGTCGAGCACCCGTGCTTCGAGTTCGTCTCCCGCCAGATCGCGAAGGACCTTTTCCGAGAGCCGCACGATCTGTTGCCGATGCGAATCCGCAGATGTTCGGCAATGGTCGCCTGTTCCCGCTCAAGCGCTTCTGCCCATGCCTTGCTTCGTTCCTGCACTTCGGCTCTGGCTTCACTGAGCCAGTGTTCCCGGCGTTCATCCGCTGTCTTCCGGGCTTCGGCCAGCATGGACTGGCTTTCGCGCTCAAGAGTTTCACGCATCCTTGAAAGCTCTTCGGTCTGGCGATTCGCTTTTTCGCGGGCTTCACGGGCGTTATTCAGTTCGTCGGCCAGCCGCTTCCGTCGATCCTGCATGGCCGTAATGATCGGGCCGTACAGGAAGCGTTTGAGCAGCCATGCCAGAATCAGGAAATTGACAGCCTGCGCTGCAACCGTGAACCAGTCGATGAGCATGGGCTAGTTTCCCGCCTTTTCAAGGAAGTAGTTCCAGAACGGGTTGGCAAAAAGCAGGATCATCGCCAGCACGAAACTGTAGATGGCCGTTGATTCGACCATGGCCATGCCCACGAACATGAACTTGACGATGGTGTTGGTTTCATCCGGCTGCTGGGCAATGGAGGAAAGCCCTCGTGAAAGCGCCATGCCTTCACCGATGGCAGGGCCGATGGCTCCGAGTCCCATGCAGATTCCGGCACCGATGACCGAGCCGATAGCGACGAGTGCGAGTGTATCCATGACAATCTCCTTCAGTTTGTTGTTTTCGTGTGTGCTTCAAGGCCTGCGGCGATGAAAACCGCTGCCAGAATTGTGAAGATGTATGCCTGCACCACCCCGATCAGGAGGCCGAGGAGCTGCATTATCACCGGAAAAAAGAGCGGGGCCAGTATCATCAGAATCCCTCCCATCATGGTCCCGCTCATGATGTTGCCGAAGAGCCGTACCGACAGGGCGAATGTGCGCGTGACTTCGCCAAGCACGTTGAACGGCAGCATGAACGGCGTGGGTGCAGTAGCCTTTCAGATAGTTGCCCAGCCCGTGTTCCCGGATGCGTAAAAGGGAACGGCCAGAAAGACGATGAGTGCCAAAGCCGTGGTCGTGGAAAGCGACCCTGTCGGAGGCTGGAATCCCGGCACCGCGGACAGGAGGTTGGACACGAGAATGAAGATGAAGAGGGTGCCAGTAGCGGCAGGAATCGTTCGGGTTCCTGCTTGGTGGCGTCTCGAATCTGGCCAAGCAGGCCGTCCACCAGAATTCAAGCAGGTTCTGGCGTTGGGCATGTCCGGCTGACTGGTCAGCCTCCGTGTTACGGACCATGAAAATCCGGCTATGAGCGCCATTGTGGCCCATGTGAATACGAGTGTTGCATTCAGGTTGGCGGTCCCCCAGCGGGCATAGATGATGCTGTCAGGCGTGATTTCCATGTGTCACCCCTTCATGCCGCTCAGTTTTGGTACCAGAATCATGCGCATGAGATAGAATCCCGTGCAGGCTGCCATGACGGCCACCGGCCCGACTTTGAGCGCCAGCCACATGCCGGTCAGCGTCAACCCGTAGCGGACCAGCAGGCCGCCGTAGAACCACTGCATCGGCCGTGCGACGCGGGGCATGACTGTCAGCGAAAGCCACAGGCCCCGAAATGAATGAGGGACAGCAGGCCGCCCCAGACGAGTCCTGCGCTAATTGTCATCAGACTGTTCACGTTCCCGCTCCTCAAGGATTCTCTTTTTCTGTCGTCCGAGCCAGAGCCATGCGTTGGTGCACCCCAGGCCGAGTCCGCCGACAAGAAGCATCAATGTCCATGAACGGGGCGAGGGCCATGTCAGGTCGATCCATACGCCGAGCATGATGCCCAGAAGGGTCGGGATCGCCACGGACCAACCCACCACGCCGAAGAGGCCCAGACCATACCACGCGCCTATTTCCGGTTCCTGTCTGGCCCGGAGCTTGCGTCTTTCCTTGTTTCCCACCTCTCTGGGGAATTTGTTTCTCTCTTTTTCCGTCATTAGCCGAACTCCAGAAAACGCCGTACAAAATCTGCTTCCAGCCGAGCAGTGGCAGTTCGGGCCGAGCGTTCCCGTTCATGAGTGGTCACGATCATTCGACGTAGTTCTTTTTCCAGTTGTCCCAATTCGCCCTGTATTGCGTTTCCGGCTGCGATTGTGACGGTGTCGCCGCGTTTGACGGCGATGCCGTGGTCAACGGCCAGATGTCTGGTCGTGCCGGATGTCGTCTCATAGCTCATGATGCCCGGTGCGATGGCGGTCGCCATGTCAATGTGTCTCGGCTTGAGCGTGAAGCCGCCCATGGGAGACTCTCCCGTGATCTTGATGACTTCTTCGTCCATGAAGACTTTCGAGGGCAGTACTATTTTCAGGTTCATGATTCACCCGCCTTGTCTTCGACGTCGTCGCACCGCCGATCATGTACAGGCCGCTTCGTTAGTTTCCGAGAATTCATCGTTGAGAATCCTTTCAGCTCCTTCCACTGTGGCTGCCAGTGAGACGGTGCGTTCCCTCTTTGCCGGTGAAGTGTTTGGTCGTATGGAAGGGCTGGGTCAGGAAACGTTCCAGCCGCCGTGCGCGGTAGACGATCTTCCGGTCTTCGGATGAGAGTTCCTCAAGGCCCAGCATGGCTATGATGTCCTTGAGTTCTTCGTAGACAGCCAGTGTGCGTCTGGATTCCTGCGCGACGTCGTAGTGCCGTTGACCGACAACGTGGGGCGAAAGCATCATGGATTTGGATTGCAGCGGGTCGACTGCCGGATAGAATCCTTCACTGGCCCGCTTGCGTGAGAGCACCAGTGATGCCGAGAAATGGGAAAAGGCATGTGTTGCCGCCGGGTCGGTGAGGTCGTCCGCTGGCACATACACGGCCTGAATGGAGGTGATGGCTCCTTTGCGGCTTGATGAGATGCGTTCTTCCAGCGCCGCCAGTTCCGGTCCGAGCGTGGGCTGATATCCCATGCGTGAGGGGAGCCGTCCGAGCAGGCCGGACAGTTCCATGCCCGCCTGAATGAAACGGAAGATGTTGTCCACCAGAAGCAGGACATCCTGTTCCTTTTCGTCCCTGAAATACTCGGCCATGGTCAGGGCCGTGTGTCCCACCCGGAACCGTGCTCCGGGTGATTCGTTCATCTGGCCGAACACCATGACCGTGTTGTCGAGAACGCCCGCTTCCTTCATCTCGCGGTAGAGTTCCTCGCCTTCACGGCACCGCTCGCCGATACCGCAGAAGATGGACACGCCCTGAAGTGAGCCGACCATGTTGTGGATGAGTTCGGTGATAAGCACGGTTTTGCCGACACCTGCACCGCCGAACAGTCCCGCCTTCCCGCCTTTTTCCAGGGGGCCAGCAGGTCGAGCACCTTGATTCCCGTTTCGAAGACCTCTTCATTGGTCACGCGCTCAGCCAGTTCAATAGGTTTGCCGTGGATGGACTTGTAAACGACACCCTGCGGTTCTTCCCCGCCGTCAGATACAGTGCCGAAAACATTGAATACACGTCCGGTCAGCGTATCGCCGACAGGGGCCGTCAGGGGTGAGCCGTCACCAACCACGATGTCGCCGCGAGCCAGTCCGCTTGTCGGGGTCAGGGCTATGGCCCGGATTTCTCCTTGGCGGGTGTGGTCTGCCACTTCGATAATGATCGATCCCTTGGGACCGGCTCGAAGCACGGACCGCATGGGAGGTGCGGCTCCGTCAAAGACCGCATCCACGACGCTGCCACGCACTGAACTGACTGTACCTTTGTATTCGAATGACTCCATGGAATCCTCATTTTTTTAGAAACAGACCCAGAGTGCCGCCCCGTGCAATTCCTTGAACACGGCCTGAGCCACGGAACCGATGAACAGTTTGTTCCAGAAACCTCGGTCCGTGCCTGCGCTGCCGATGGCGACAGCCGCATATCCGCCGGTGTCGTATTCCTGTTCGATGAGGCGCGCCGGATTGGAACCGCGCTGGATCCTTCTGACAATGCGGTCATCCGGCATCCCTGCATTATGGAGTACTTCGATGGTGTGGTCGATTACGGCTTCGGCATCCATGGGGTCGCATTTTGCCGGATCATGGACATGGAAGACCGTTACCGTGTGTCCCGGCTCCCGTGCCAGAATGAATCCCGTATGGTCCGCCATCCTCTCCGACGGGTCGGAGCCGTCCACGCAGAGCAGAACATTTTTTCTGTCTCGTTCCGGCAATCGGCATATCCAGAGAGGGAAACTGATGGCGTCTGCCAGTCCTTCCAGCATTTCCCTGCATACGGATTGGTCCATGACTTCCGCCAGTCCCATCTGGGCTCTGCGGCCCAGCACCACGGCGTCAAGTGTCCTTCTCTGGCTTCACGGATGATGTCGTGGGCCTTGCTCATCTGTGGCTGAAGAATTTTGTCTTCGATCTTTTCGGGGATGAAGCCAGCGGCCATGAGTTTCCGTTTTGCCGTATCAACGACCATGCGCCCTTTCTTGTCGAGTGTCGCGGCCTGGGTTTCCAGAACGTCGAGGCTTTCATAGCTCGTTTCTTCGGCCCACACCGCAGCCTGTGCAGGCGGGATGTGCATGAGGGTCAGGTGAATGTCTTCCTTTGCCGTGAAGAAGTTCGAGACGAAATCAAGTCCCGCTCCGGCTTTGGAGTGTTTGGAGAGGGCCAATAGCAGATGGCGGTCCAATGGGGCTTTGCTGCTTTCCGTCTCCTGACGGGAAGGGGAGAGCCCTTCAGTCCTGACATAGCCTGAAATGGAATCGGAAGTATCTGAGCTCATAATGAATCTCCCTATTTTTCAATTTACCAGATGTCGGGAATTACTCAACAGGATTTTCCATTCAGTTCAGGAGGGGGAGGAATGAGGAGCAACAAATGGATAATGCAGGTTTTTCGGGGAAAATAATACTCATCGTTTCTGGGTCAGGTAGTATTGATTCATAAGGAGAAAATCATGAATGAAGATCTCAGGGACCTTGTTCATTATTATCTTCCGAAGTTTCCGATTCAGCGTTTGGGACGATTGGTCACTGACACGACTGATTTACGTCCATTGATTACGGTGACGTGATCCGTTTGGGAGACAGGCACTATATGGTGCTGCGTGATGAAGCTGAACGGCGGTTCGGGCTTGAGGATTTCAAGTTTTGGGTGAAGCGGTGCAAATGCCTTGAAACGGGTAAGTCAGCCATTTTGAAATTGGTCTTTCACGAAGAGTTCACACAGCATATCGGTCCCATGTCGTTTCGGAGTTTTCGGAGTGAAGCCAAGGAAGCCCGCATTCTCGATCTCGTGAAGGACGATCCCCGTTTCATGCATGGTTTTTCCCTGTACGACGAAGCGGAAAATCTGGTCCGGGTTCTCGAAGTCATTCGGGGCAAGCGGCTGGACGTGGTCATCGACAACCTGCCGGGTGACCATCTTGAATATTTTGAAACACGGCTGCTGGATATGCTTGAGCTGTTCATTGTCGCGTGCGAAGCAATCGGGTTTCTGCATGCCAATGGCGAGAGGCATGGCGATGTCAGGCGTGACCACATCTGGGTTGAACCAGAACAGGCAAGGTGCGCTGGATCGATTTCGATTATGCCTTTGAAGCGCATGCCAACCCGTTTGCCCTTGATCTTTTCGGACTGGGTAATGCGCTGCTTTTTGTGGTGGGCAAGCAGATCTACACCCCGCCGCTCTTTCAGGACATGGAAGGTGCGGATTCCATCGTTCCCGAAGATTTTCCGTGGTTATCAGAAATCGTCTGGTCAATCTTCGGCGTCTGTTCCATATATCCCAAGAAACTGAACAACGTACTCATGCATTTTCCGCAGGTGCCGAGGTTTATTACGACTCGGTGGACGAATTTCTGGATGATCTCCGCCCATGCCTTGAGTATCTGCCCAAGGCATGAACAAGGGCTTGAGCTGAGGGTGGCTTTGGCGAATGGCTGTTCAATTTGCGAAAGGAGGAAGGGTATGAACTTCAAGAAAATATTGCTGGCCGTGGATGCGAGTGAGAACGCCATGCGTGCTGTTGAATATGTCGGGGCCATCGTCGGGGGTGGTTCCGGTTTCGAAGTGCAGTTGTTGTGTATCGAACGGCTGCCGCATCGTGACCTTTTTCCGGATGAGGATGAGTGGAAGACTGCCTGTGAAATGACACGTTCCGAAATGAAGGCATTTTTCGACAAGACCCGGAACCGGTTGGTTGAAATGGATGTTCCCGATTCGGTTATTTCTGAGCAATACGTGTCGAGCTGTTTTTCTCCGTTCCAGAATGGTGTGCGCCAGTGCAGTCGAGGCACCAGTATCGCGCTTGAAATCATGGATGCCCTCAAGGCGGGCGGTTTCGGCACTGTCGTCATCGGGCGGCGCGGTGTGTCCAAGCTGAGGAGTTCTGTTGGTCGGTGTCGACAGATCATCATTCCGCTAAGGACTGCACTGTATGGGTGGTTTCATAGACTTCTTTGAGTCGGATGTTTTGGGACGGGAGTGGTGAAAACAGCGCAGAAGGAGATGGGCGGCCATGAACACCGTGCGCGAATTGGTCGAACAGTTTCAGCCGGATTGCGGTTGCATGATTATGGACGGATTTACATGGATACGTCTGAGTTCATGTCCATAGATTCCGGAGACATTATTGCTGTTGGCGGGAAACATTATCTGGTCTACCGGGATGCCGTTGAGCAAGGATTGGCATACAAGGACGTAAAATACTGGGTGAAGAAATGCATGGAGCTTGAGAGTGGCGAGACCAAGCTGCTCAAGCTGGTTTTCATGAAAGTTTCTATCTGGAATACGGCTGTGTGAAGATAAAGTGTTACAGGAGTCCGCAGAAAGAGGCGCGCATGCTTGACCTCGTTCGCGGTGACACCCGTTTTATGCAGGGGCGCTCCGTCAAGGATGAGGCGGGCAACAGAATCCGCATCATTGATTTCATTCAGGGAAAGCGCATTGACCATGTGGTCGCCGGGATCAAGGCGGACCATGAAACATATTTCCATGAGCACTATCCGGATATCCTCGGTAAATTCATCGGAGCCTGCGAGGCCGTGGCTTTTTTACATGACCATGGCGAACGCCATGGCGACATCAATTTCGACCACCTGATGAAGGAGTATTCCACCGGCGCATACCGCTGGATTGATTTTGATTACGCCTATGAAGCGCACGCCAATCCATTTGGCCTCGATCTTTTCGGGCTGGGACGAATTCTGGCCTGCATAACCGGCAAGTGGCTGTATACCCGGCACACTCTGCATGATCTGCATGTGGATATCGGCGTTTCCGAGCTGACATCCGGTGATTTCTCATGCGTCTACAAGAATGAAATCATGAATCTGAAGAAGCTGTTTCCGTATATCCCGACCAGACTCAACAACATTCTGCTTCATTTCGCTGAAAGTGCGAACATTACCTACGACACGGTCGGGAGTTTCATTGAGAGTCTTGAGGAGTATCGTCTGGTGAATTGAGTCAGGATATGCAGAAGGGCTTTTGCGAATTGTCTCCCCGCCTTTTCTGAAGAAGAATTCTATTCATATGGAAATAATAATGCCGACATACAATGATCGTTGCTACGTTTGCGGTATGAGTAAAATTCTGTGTCCCATGGTGTATGGGCGTATCATTTACTTTTTATTCGCTGCCTTTGCGGTGAGTGCATTTGTGTTTGGAACGCCACTGGATGCCCTTGCCGAAAGGTTGACGTTTGAGATGCTCGCTCCACCTTATAGACAGGCTGAAGCAGAAGAGATCGCACGCCAGCTGGAAGAGATCGGTATTCGGGTACATGTGCAGATTCTCCATAAATCCGAACTGAGGCGAACGGTCAAGGACGGTTACAGGGATGCGTACCTGACGGACTGGGGGAGTGCATTCTTTTCTCCGTTCGATCTTGCCATTCCCAAGCTGTCGAGCGGTGGGCGCGGTAACTATTCGTTCTATGCCAACAAACGGGTCGATATACTCATGAAGGAGGCCTCGATATCGGCCAATCCCACGGTGCGTTCCATGCTATATCGTCGGGTGCAGGAAATAGTGTGGAGACAGGCTCCATGGGTGTTCGGTTTTACTCTTCCTCGCTTTGACGCCGTCCAGAAAAGGGTTGCCGGATATACGCCGTCAATGGATGGTTCCCTTGATCTGTACAGGGTTGATTCCGGCAACGGAGGTGTCCTTGTGGTGGGGTTGAATCTGGACAAGGTGCAGAGTTTCGATCCCGGCAATCATCGAAGCAGGGGGACAGAGGCTGTTTTGCGATGCATCTTCGAAGGACTTGTCGGCAGATCGGCAGAAGGTAAAGTCGTTCCTCTTCTTGCCAAGTCCTGGCGTCTTATCGGCGACAGAACCTATGAGTTTTCCTTGAGGAAAAATGTTGTTTTCATGACGGCACTCCCTGTACTGCCAAGGACGTGGAATTTACTTTTCAGAGGATTCTCAATCCGTTCGGGATATCCGGGAAGCAAAGTCCAAGAAGGAATCTGCTGGGGCCACTGTCTACCATTGTTGTCGTTGATGATTATACGGTTCGTCTGATTTTGAAAAAACCGTTTCCCGTGTTTTTGCAGTCATTGGTACATTTTCAGATCGTACCCAAGGCGTATGTGGAAAAGGAAGGGGCTGTCGGTTTGTCTCTGAAGCCGGTAGGGACTGGGCCGTTTCGGATGGTTCATGATGTCCCGGGCAAACAGGTGACCTTGAAGCCTTTCGTTGATTATTGGGACGGCGAGGCTGTGCCCGAACGAGTTGTTCTCAAATTGTTTCCTCATCCTGAGGAACGCATGGAAGCCCTTGTTTCCGGCAAGGCGGATATCATCCAATCCATACCGCTGGCGCAGGCAAAGGAAGCCGAGGCGCTGGGTGAGTATGCACTTCTGTCCATAGAGGGTACGCGTTCCTGCCAGATTGAACTGAATAACAAGAAAGATCCTTTTGACGACATCCGTGTGAGGAAAGCTCTGAATTTCGCCATAGACTGGAACAGGGTATTTGACCGTGTTTACGGTGGGTATGGTGGACGGCTGGCGACATGCTTTCTGCCAAGCGGTTTTGGTTTTGATTACGACCTTCAGCCGCATCCTTATGATCCCGAACTTGCACGCAGTTTGCTGTTCAGTGCCGGTTATGACGTCGAAAGCGGAGAGAGCCAATGAGTGCGCGTCATCACGTAATTCGATGCAAGGCGTTGTGTCTGGCGTTGTGCCTTTGCCCTTATTGCTCCTTGGAGCACGGGCGGAGGGAAGTGAGCGTCCTCAGAAGATTATTGTAGCGGCCGGGAATGATAGTGAGCCGTTTATTTTTGAACAAGGAGGGGGAGCCTGACGGTTGGATGGTTGACCTTTGGAAGGTGTGGTCTGGCAAAACAGGAATAGATGTTGAATTTAAAATGGATAGCTTCTGTAATTCTCTCGATTTGGTGCGGAAGGGAGAAGCCGATGCCCACGCAGGCTGTTTTTACAGTAAGAAACGGGATTCTTTCATGGACTATGTCCTCCCGTTGACGGATGTTCAGACGCATTTTTTCTACAGCATGAAGATTCAAGGTCTGAAATCGCTCCAGAATCTTCGTGGGTTTAACATAGGCATCATCAAAGGCGATCATGCTCTGGAGGTTCTTGAACGGGAATTGCCGGGTGCCTCGGTTTCCGTTTTTGACAACAATAAAGAACTGTTTGAAGCCGTAGAAAATGGTGATGTTAAGGTTTTTGTGAAAGACACCCTGATTGCCTTGAAGACCCTTAGTGACCGAGGGTTGATGGATGAGTATTCCTATATCCCGGAACAACCATTGTATTCGAAACCTTTTCTGGCGACAGTCCGCGAGGGGCAGGGAGGACTGGCTGATATCGTCTTGGATGGGATGAAGCAGATTTCGCAGCAGGAGAAGATGGAGATCGAGGCAAAATGGTCCGGCAAGGTTTTGGCCGGTGTCAGCGATAAGCTGGTTATCAGCTGCATGAACGATTATCCGCCGTTTACTACACTGACCAAGTTTGGTGATCCGGCTGGACTTCTCGTGGACCTGTGGAGGCTTTGGGCAGAACGCACCGGCACGGATATCGAGTTCCGTTTCGGATATTGGTATGAGACTCTTGACGATATTGCTCATGGTCGGGCGGATATCCACTCCGGACTCAACAAGAATTTTGAACGTAAGTATGGATTGGATTTTACAGAGCCGATATTTCTCACGGACACATCATTGTTTTATCTCGCCGGTCAGCAACCTGTGACGCTTGAAAAGTTGAAAGGAAAGAAGGTCGGTATCCTGAAAGGGACTATTATGGAAGCATGGCTCAGAGAGAATGCTCCATCGATCCACGGGGTTCCGTTTGTCGGGAATGAACAGATGGCTGAGTCTCTTTTGAAAGGGGATGTTGCCGCGGTATTGATTGAAGGGGTTAATTTTACTGAAGTCCTTTCACAGCACGGATGGGCTGGAAAGGTTGATCGTGCAGAGAAGGTGTTGAGTTTTCAGAATCTGTACGCTGGGACAATCGCTGGCAGGCGAGGTTTGATCAACAAGATCAATGAAGGTTTTCAAGCAATCTCACGTTCGGAAATTCAAGAGTTGGAACGACGCTGGGTCCCCGAACCGACTCTTCGGCATTTTGCCAATCAGCCGAGGCCATTGGATTTGACCCGGCGTGAAATGATCTGGTTGAAGGATCATCCGCAGATGCGGCTTGGGGTGGATTCCGAATGGCCTCCGTTTGAGTTCATTTCTCCTCAGGGGCTTTATGAGGGGATTGTTTCCGAATATATTTCCAGACTCGGAGAAAAACTTGGTGTCGAGATTCTTCCCGTTTCCGAAAAGAATTGGGATGACATGGTCGAAAAGGTGAGCTCCCAAGACGTTGACATGGTGGCCGGTCCGAATTCAGCAGATGATGTTGCCGCCTACCTGCATTACTCAAAGCCATATCTTTCTTTCCCTTTGAGTATTCTGGTAAGGGACGAATCTTCCGTGTTGAATTTGCGAGACCTCAAGGGGAAGAAGGTCGGGGGTAGTCAGGGGATACGACATAGAGAATTCTCTTAATCAGGATATCCCCGGCATTGATATCGTATTAGTCGATAACACCGAGGAAGCACTTTGGGACCTTGTCGAGGGTAAGCTTGATGCGTTGGTGTCCAGCACCGTGTCGTATCGCTATCTGACCAGTAAACATGGAATATCCAATGTCAGGGTCGCTGTGGCCACGCCGTACTCCTTCAACCTTTCCATGGGGGTTCGCCGGGATTGGCCCGAATTGGTGGGGATACTCGACAAGGCGCTTGGTACGATAACCGATTCCGAGCGTGACGCCATCGTCAATCATTGGCTCAATATCCATATCGAGCGGTTTATTGACTGGACCATGGTCTGGAAAGTTGCTTTTGGTATTTTTCAGTGGCAGCACTGATTCTTGGGATAATCATCCATGCAAACCGGAAGCTGGCGGCAGAGATCGTTGTTCGCAAACGAACTCAAGCGGCTTTGGCCGAAAGCCGGGAACGTCTGGAGAAGCAGAACCATGAGCTTATTGAGGCGGCTGAGTTGAGGGAAGATGTGGAGCGTGTTTCCCGACATGATTTGAAGAATCCGCTTACCAACATCCTGAGTGTGCCGCAGTTGCTGATGATGTCGGATAATATCGAAGAGTACCAAAAAGAAATGCTGAAGAGAGTCGAGGCATCCGGTTATGCCATGCTTCAGATGATTAATAATTCTCTTGATATATTCAAGATGGAGCGCGGAACCTACAAATTTAACCCTATAGATGTGGATATTGCCGCTGTTGTCCGCAAGGTCCTATTGGATCAGGAGCCGGTGTCGAGCTCCAAGGAACTGTCAATGTCGTTGCTTCTGGAAGGCGTCCCAATCGACGAACATGAAACAGTCATGATTCAGGGC
>LQAI01000125.1_pt1 | contig 17758 bp, 29 predicted proteins | sample 1535821 | NCBI WGS metagenome assembly LQAI01 (sample SAMN04331586, study PRJNA305678) | bioreactor metagenome | isolation source: bioreactor_5 inoculated with Wadden Sea sediment 1st replicate of a... | place: Germany:Bremen | reverse complement strand
GATGGGATCATCCCCGACTACATTGGCTATGAAGCCGGCCAGGCCAGCGGCGGCGACCAATTTGCCTGGTTCATGGAGAATGCTGTCCCCGAAGAATATGCGAAAGAAGCCCGCAGACACAAGATCAGCATCTTTGAGTTACTGGAAGAAAAGGCCTCAGCCCTTGAACCCGCTGAATCCGGCCTGATCGCGCTGGATTGGTGGAACGGCAACCGCAGCATCCTGGTGGATGATGACCTGTCGGGCCTGGTCCTGGCTATAACCTCAAAACCAAGCCCGAAGAAATCTACCGGGCTCTCCTTGAAGCCTCTGCCTATGGCACCCGCAAGATCATTGAAACCTTCATCGCCAGCGGCATCCCGATAAACGAGATCATTGTCTCCGGCGGCGCTCCCATGCAAAATAAACTCCTGCTGAAAATCCTGGCGGATGTTACCCGGATGGAGATCAAAGTGGCTGATTGCCCCCACTCCTCAGCAATGGGCGCTGCGATGTATGCCGCTGTTGCCGCAGGGGAAGAAAATGGTGGATATGCCACCATTCAGGACGCAAGCCATTATATGGCTCACTTGATGACCAAGACTTTCCTGCCCAACAACAACGACAAGAAAACTTATAACCGCCTCTACTCCGAATACACCTTACTGCACGATTACTTCGGTTATGGGCATAATGACGCCATGAAACGACTTAATAACCTGCGTTCAGCTATTCTTGAGAAAAAGCAGCGCTAACAAGTTAATTGGACAAGTTAACCACCGGTCTGTAATATTGGCCGGTGGTTTTTTATTTTAAAGCAAGCCTTTGAGTATTCGATCAAGCGTTAATGGCTGAATAAACAATGATGGTATAATGGAACCACTAAACTTTTCAGATTGGAGGAACATTTTTATGGCAAGTGTAACGTACGATCATGTATGGAAAAAGTTCGGCGACGTCACAGCGCTGAACGACCTGTGCATCCATGTCGAAGACAAGGAATTCCTTGTCCTTGTCGGGCCTTCTGGCTGCGGCAAAACGACAGCATTACGATGCCTCGCAGGGCTTGAAGAAGTGACCGAAGGTGATGTGCGCATTGGCGACCAGGTCGTCAATGACGTGGCCCCCAAAGACCGCGACATCGCTATGGTCTTCCAGTCCTACGCCCTCTATCCGCACATGTCTGTCTTTGACAACATGGCATTGGCTTGAAGCTCCGCAAGACCCCCAAGGACGAGATCAAGACCAAAGTGGAAGAGGCCGCCGAGATCCTCGGTATTGAGCAGCTTTTGAACAGGAAACCCCGTGAACTCTCCGGTGGTCAGCGCCAGCGTGTGGCTGTCGGCCGGGCCATCGTTCGCGAGCCAAAAGTGTTCCTCTTCGACGAACCGCTCTCTAACCTGGATGCCAAGCTGCGTGTTCAGACCCGTGCTCAGATCAGCAAGCTGCACAAACGTCTGGAAACCACTTTCATCTACGTGACCCACGACCAAACGGAAGCTATGACCATGGCAACCCGGATCGCGGTTCTCAATAAGGGTGTGTTGCAGCAATTAGACACCCCCCAACAGCTCTATGACTTTCCAGCCAACTTGTTTGTTGCGGGCTTCATTGGCTCACCTTCCATGAACTTCTTCGAAGGCAAGCTGGTCAAAGAAGGCAACAATTTGGTCGTTGACCTCGAAAGCTTCAAAGTGAAAGTCCCGAAGGAACGCCAGGCGATCTATGAAGCTTGGTGGACCAGGAAGTGATCTTCGGCATTCGCCCAGAAGATATCCACAATCCTGAATTTGCCCCGCCATCCATCATCGCTGAACCGGTGGAGTGCAAGGTCGATGTGACCGAGTTAATGGGTAATGAAATCTTCCTATACCTGATGCAAGGCAAGCACAATTTTGTTGCCCGTGTGGACCCCCGCACGAGAGTGAGTATGGGTGAGGATATCAAAGTGGTCTTCAATATGGGCAATATGCACATTTTTGACCCGAAAGCCAACCCCGATAACCCGATCGCTGTTCGCTAAACTCAATTAGGAAAAATAAAAGCGGTCTCAGAAATGAGGCCGCTTTTTTGTTAGCTCTTATCGCGATTTTGATTTAGATTTTGATTTAGATTGCTTCTTCACCGGCACTTCAGGTTTTTTACGGGTCAGAAGCAGGATCAGAATACTGACAATCACACTGAGCACACCCACTGCTATGAAGGCATCTTGCCAGAAACGCATCGGGAATAGCCGAATAAGCGTATCTGAGGTATAGAACATCCAGGTGCCGCTGTCAAAAAGAGCATATGGAACCATGTGAAGAGCTGATTAAACGCCACAGTCACAAAGACCAGGATGAGCGCGATCAAGCCAATTGTAGCCCAGGCTCCCCTCCTGAACGCCGCCAGCATCTCCAGCCGGTGTCCATTTTTCACTGCAACATAAGTGATCCACACCAGAACTAACATCAAAACCGAGATCACAGTTCGCATCCAGGTGATCACATGCTTAACATCTTCCATATGGCTCAGTTCATCAGCATTGTAAATTGGCGTCCCATCATCAAAAGCCAGATCCTGAAGGTATTCTATGCCTTTGGAATTAACCAAATAGGATATGGAGGGTTCCGACCAGGTTAACCGATCTTCCAATGTGAAACCATAAGGATCTTCCGGGAAGCCAGGCATCTTATATTCGATCTTGGCAAATGCCGGTGTGATCATTACCCTAATCACAATCATTAAGATTGTAAATGGGGTCAGGACTGTGGCTATCCATCCCACCACGTAAGTGGACTTCTTCTCATTCTTCTGTTCAATATTCTGTTCAATCTTCTGTTCATTTTTCATTGTAAATCTCCTATATCACCGCCAAGGATGTAATCCAATACTATTTTATTGGTCACCCATTCAATCGGTGTTTTATCGTCCGTGTAAACCCGTGTCATTTCCGGTTCAGGCTGCATACTCATTAAAGCAGTTGCCATTGCCTCCAACAGCAGCGGATTAGTGCTATCTGAGCTGGATAGTTGAGCATAATTCTCCCATAAATTATCCCAACTGCCGGTTTGGCGGGTCGCAAAAAGGATGGTGTTGAATGAATTCGGCACATCCATAACAAAAACTGTCGGAAAGCTCTGCCTGATGGTCGTCGCCAGATCATTCACCAGTGTCCGATCCAATGGGCTGCGGCCAATATTGATCACCATCACGCCCTGATCCGACAGATGATTGTACACGATCTCAAAGAATTCTACGGTGGTCATATGCCAGGGAATATAAGGCGGCCGGTAAGCGTCCACACTGATCACATCGTACACGTTCTCGGAATATTCCAGGCCCCAGCGCCCGTCCTCAACAATGACGTTCAGGTTCGGTTCCGTCATCCCAAAATAATCCCGACCCACCTCAACGATCTTTGGATCGATTTCAAATCCATCCATCTGAATATCATTCCCCAAAAACAGCCGTCGCTTGACGGGCAGTGGTACCTGCTGCCAGGCCAACAATCGCCATATTTTGAACCGAATCAATGCTGTGCGGGGCTGCGTTAAAAAAAGGCGCCACCAATACTTGTGACCAGGGCCGCCATAGAAGAGTTCGTTTTCACTATAGACGGAGTGAAAGCCTTGTCCCTCATTCAAGCGCAAATAGCGATAGTCATCAATTTCCAACACCTGGATGTAGTTATAGGCTGATTCGGTTTCGTAGATCATGTTCTCAGAAGACTTGTCCACACCGCGTGTGCCAAAAACCCACAGAAGGATCAGGACAATTGGCATCCAGGCCTGCCTCAGCCATGATTTGAAATCGACATACACAAGAAACCGATGGTTGCTATCAGCATCAGAAGAGAGCTAAAAAAGAGGAAGGTCCGAAAAGTGCCAATCAAGGCACCAAGACCAGCAACTGGCAGAAACGTCCCAATAAATGAGCCCAGCGTCGAGATTGCGGATATTCGGCCTGATTCCTTACCGGCATTTTCCGTGTCATGCAGCGCTAATTTCAGTGCAAATGGAGAAGCCATGCCAATCAGGGTCACAGGCACCACAAAAAGCACCAGGACGGTGATAAACGCTCCAACCAGCATTGGAACCTGTAATTGGTCAAAAGCATTGGCAGCGGCCCTCAGAATCGGTCTGGCGATCATTGGCACCAGCCTACGGTCAGGCTCGCCCACATCAACAAACGGTAGAAAACTTTCGGTTCCGGATACCGGTCAGCAACCTTCCCGCCCAGCCAATAGCCCAGGGTGAGATAGATCAAAATCAGTCCGATAATACAAGCCCAGACCAAATTGCTGCTGCCATAAACGTTCCCTAACAATCGGGAAGCCGCCAGCTCAACGGCCAGTGAGGTCATACCTGTAAAAAGACTGTTATATAAAGATATTTCTTCTTCAAAAATTCCTCCGATGCTCTCGGAAAGTCCAGTAGGCCACCATTATAACGGATGAGGTCAATATTGGTTGAAATATTCGCCATATTCTTCTTTTTACCTCCCCTACCTTATTTTTATGGCAGTTTAAAGCAAAAACCCGGTCAAACCGGGTTTTTTAGAGCTGGGGGTGAAGGAGTCGAACCTCCATATACAAATTCAGAGTCTGCTGTCCTGCCATTAGACGAACCCCCACCAAAATTTTACGTGGGCTATATTTTACCAAATAGACCTCAAACTATCAAGGGCTATATCTAATTATTGCACTAAACGTGATTTTTGTCATGCCCCTTTCAGCTTTTTAGGGGACCTCATGGCGACGCTTTCCACCAAGCCGATGCCCAGCATTAATGAAAGCAGCGAACTGCCACCATAGCTGATGAAAGGCAAGGTCAGCCCAGTCACCGGGAGGACATTCAAATTGACTCCAATATTGACCATAGTCTGGAAGAAGATCAAAATGCCAAAACCATACGCAATTAATGCCCCAAACATGTCCTCTGCGTTTTGGGCAATTTTAAAGCAGCGATAAACAACCAACAGCAGCAACAGAATCACCAAACTGGTTCCGACAAAACCAAACTCCGCGGCCAAAACGGAAAAGATAAAATCCGTATGTCTAACCATCAGGAAATGGAGTTGTGATTGGGTGGATTGCAGATAACCCTCACCAAACCAACTACCGGTTCCTATCGTGATCAACGCCTGATCCACATTATAAGTATCACCATAACTGGCCGCAGGATCAGGAAACAGGAAATTGGTGATCCGGTTTCTCTGATACTCTTCGAGGAAAGAGAAACCTGTCCCCAACCCAATTACCATCACAACAATCACAATGCCTATGACAATGAAAATCAATTTTATCCGGATGCCGGTGATCCATAAGAACGCCGCCCAGATGACCAACAGCACAATTGTCGTACTGAGGTTCGGCTGAAGGAAATCCAGATCGCAATCAGGCCTACCAACAGCCCGCTGCGTAGGATAACGGTGGTTTTTGGGCATTTTCAAAATGACTGGAAAAGAAATTTGCTAACCCCAGAATCACAACAATTTTTGCCAGTTCAGCCGGCTGGATCAGAATCGTTCCTAAGGTCAACCAACGAGCCGACCCAAACCGTGCCTCAGCTGTCCGAACCAATAACAAGAAAACAATCGTGACAATATACATCACGGGGATCAGTGAAATCCAATACTTATAATCCAGAGCTGCCACAACAAACAAAACTACCAAACTGATTAAAAAGAAAAATCGTCTGGCGTTGAGGATGGTCCAGTAATTCAGCATCACCCGCGACGGCACTGTTGATCATAGCAATCCCAAAAATTGAGAGCACTAAGACAACACCAAATAAGATAAAATCAAAAATTCTGCCAAATGTTCTGACGGTTGTTCATAAAAAAGACAATCGATTATATTGGTTCAGCCGCGTGACCGGGGTTTCATCAGTGGGATATTCGCTATCAGAGTCTGCTCGCGGCCATCATTTTGAATCTCGATTTCTGTATGCCTCGCATCAATCTTGACATAATCAGAAATCACCTCAATCAGTCGGTCCTTCAGCGACCTAAGGTCCTCTGGACTGAGATCGGTCCGGTCATGAATCAGAACCAGGCTCAGGCGTTCCTTCGCCTGATTAGCGCTGGCATTCTGTTTCCGGGATAGCCGATCTAGAAATGACGCCATATTATCCTCCTCCGGAGATGATCTTCCCCAGTCGATTGAAGATCCCTTCCTTTTCATCCAAATCCAACCATGCGACTTCCTCCCCCTTAAGACGCCGGGCGATATTGTTAAAGGAACGGCCTGCCAAACTTTTCTCGTTCAATGCAATCGGCTGGCCCTGGTTAGTGCTGATGATGACATTCTCATCTTCAGGGACAATGCCCACTAGGGGAATAGCCAGTAATTCAACCACATCATCGGCCGAAAGCATATCGCCGCGCTTGACCATCTTTGATTTTAACCGGTTGATCACCAATTTGGCGGGGCCGCGTTCTTCGGCTTCCACCAGCCCAATGATCCGGTCAGCATCCCGAACGGCGGAAACTTCCGGATTGGTGACGACCAAGACCTCATCGGCCGGAGCAATCGCATTCCGGAAGCCGCGTTCAATCCCAGCCGGCGAATCGATGATGATCCAATCCATATCTTCCCGCAAGGTGTTGCACAGTTTCATCATATCACTGGGTGAACCGCGCTTTTATCACGGGTTTGCGCTGCAGGAATCAAATACAAGGTTTCGATCCTTTTATCCTTGATCATCGCCTGAGAAATCCTGCAGCGTCCCTCCACTGCATCCACCAGGTCATAAACGATCCGATTTTCCAGGCCAAGCACCACATCCAAATTTCGCAAGCCAATATCTGAGTCGATACATACGACCTTGTCACCCAAAGAGGCCAGGGCAACGCCGAGGTTTGCTGCTGTTGTTGTCTTGCCAACACCGCCCTTTCCGGACGTGATGGTGATTACTTTTCCACTCATAATTCTCCTTGTATTTATATTTGCCAAGTTTCGGCTATGATTTGGTCTCCATTGATGCTGGCAATCTCCGGTTGGGAGTCCTTATCCCCTTTCGGAGCGATTGCAACCTTACTTGCAATCCTTAATTGCAAAGGAGAAAGATCCAATGCACAAATAACGGCGGTTTTATCGCCTTCCGCACCGGCGTGGACTGTGCCTAGAAGCCGCCCCCAGACCACAACCGAACCAGAAGCAACTATCTCAGCCCCGGGTTCACATCACCGATCACGACCACATGGCCCTGATAGGCTACCTTGAACCCGGAGCGCATCGTCCGATGGATCATCACAGCGGCCTCACCAGGAAGCACTGTATCCAAGGGTTTGAGCTTGCGGGAAGGTTTTTCCTGCGGTGAATCAGCCAGAGATTTCAGTCCCAATAATTGCGCCGTCTCCAGGGTCACAATTGAGTGGCTGAAAATACCGGAAAGGGTCACATCCTGCGCTGAGAGCATATCTCGCAATTCTCCCAGATCCTTCGCTCGCAGAACGTTGTTACCAACGTCCAAAATCAATTGCGCACCCTGAAAGAAATCATGCCGGTTGGCAATCTGGTCAATTAATTCGCCTTTAGCCTCCAGCCAATCCTGATCCTCAAGGCTGACTAAAATGCCATCTTTCGTACCTTTAATTTCCATGATTAATTAGCCACCGGCAACCTAGTGGAACCCAAACCTGTCAAATTTCGCATGGTCTGAATTATACAACACCCAACGTAAAGCCCGCCAAACTCTAATCACCTTCATAGGTATCGGTCGCTTTCATCTCAAAGTAAGCATCAATGACCTGACGCACGATAGGCCCTGAAAAAGTTGAGCCCTCTTCACCGCTATACACAAAAGCGACGACAATAATCTCCGGGTTATCCCAGGGAGCATACCCGACATACCAGGCGTGGGCCGGCCAGGCACCCGATTTACAGAGGTCCTGAGCCTGAGCAACATCATCACAATATTCTGCAGTACCGGTCTTGCCAGCGGAATTATAAGGATCGCCATCGAACTGGATCTCAGCTGTCCCATCTGTGACCACCAGCCGCATGCCTTCATTAGCCAGTTGAAGCACCCAGGGTTGCACTGTTTTGGTCTCGCCAGTGACGGTATTACCATCATAAGTATTGATCACAGGATCCGTTGTGATATTCCAGCGCTCTGTTGGCTGGTTATCTTCAACAAGCGTCCCATCCGGTTCAGTGATCTTATCCACAATGGTCACTTCCATCAGATGGCCACCATTGGCAATCGTTGCGATCGAATTCATGACCTGCAGCGGCGTGGCCAGCACATAACCCTGACCCATAGTCGCAATGTAGGTGTCACCAATGGACCAGTTTTCACCAACGGTGATCCGTTTCCAGGTGGGATCTGGATTAACCCTTCCACTTCACCAGGTAACTCTATCCCTGAAAGAGTGCCATAACCGAGGCACGGGCATATTCACCTATCCGCCAGGTCCCAAGCCGCCATCTTCCACTTCACCGTCATACCCACCACCAACCTTATACCAATAGACATCACAGGAATAGGCAATACCCCATAAATAGTTCACATCGCCGTGCCCGGCTCGGTCCCAACACACATATTCTCTTGGTGAGCCAGGATCATTTTCATAATATTTTTCAGTGATGGTGATGGTGCCAGGGCAATTGACGGTTTGTTCTGGTGTGACAACTCCCTCATTCAGAATGCCCAAAGCCGGCGCCAACTTAAACACGGAACCGGGTGGCAATTCTGCAGAGATCGCTGTATTGAACAAAGGCCGTTGAGGATCTTCACTGAGCTGTTGATAGTAATAACTTGGAATAGACTGTTCCAGCCGGTTGTTCTCATAATTCGGATAACTCACCAGTGCCAGAATTTCTCCAGTCTTAGGATCCATTGCCATGACTACACCGCTGTTTGCCAGAGTCCGACCGGCATAAAAGTTCCAGAATTCAATCTCGCTAATCAAAGCCTCCCGCGCCACGGCTTGCAACCGGGCGTCAATGGTCAGGGTGACATCATTCCCCGGTATGGGGTCAATAGGCTCATCAAGATTGCGAACTACTTCCCCAGCCACATCCACTTCCACCGTTCGGGTGCCATTGGTACCGGAGAGGATCTCGTTCAACGACTGTTCCACACCGGCATAGCCAACCTTATCCCGGTTAGCCACCAAACCAAGTTCCGTGTAATACTCTTCTAAAGCTGCAGGGACAGGTCCCAGGAAGCCAATGATCTCAGCAGTCAAATCCCCTGTCGGGTACTGCCGGACCGGTGTAATTGCAACATCAATCCCCGGCCACTTATCGCGATTCTCCATCACGATCATCGCCACATCTTCAGAAACGTTACAGGCTACAGCAGTTTCCTGAAAGGGCCAGTTGGTCTCAGCAATATAAATGATCTCCGAGATTCCTAAGTCCGAGTAACAGGGCGTGAAATTTCGGAAGGCTTCCTCATCAGTTTCACCACTGGTCACGGGAATACCCACCAGCTCAGACAGGTCCCGGTAGATTTGTTGTGTGTCACCAGCATCCTCAGGCAAATAGCCCGGAATGACAACGACGTTATAAGAAGGAACATTTTGGCCAGGACAAAACCGTTTCTATCATATATCGTCCCGCGGATCGCCGGATCACTGATCACCTGCGTCCGATTCTCGTCTGCCTGGGCAATGAAATCCACACCTTGCAAGATTTGAATATCAAAAAGCCTGAGCAGGTAATAACCAAAAACCAGCCCGATCAAAATGTAAATGACCAGGAATCGCCATCCATCGAATGTTTTCTTTCCTTGGGGAGCCGAATTCATGCTTCAACCTCCAGAGGGTATATCCGCCCAACCAGATCATTGACCAATGCAAACATCGGCAGGGCGAAAATTAGGTTTAATAATACGCTTGGAAAAATGACAGCATCCAAAGCCTGGCCCCAGATAATCGGTGCACCACTGACCTGCAGTGCAACGACATAAATAAATTGTTGGAACAAAGTAGCTATTAACGTCACAATGAACATCGCCAGGATCGGAGCCTGCCAGACCCGACGCTGCAGAATTTTCGCAAGCCCAACCACGCCCAAATACCCAATCAGCGGAACATAAAAAGGCATGGCTGAAAGCATACTGATGATCACACCACCAATAAAAGCCCAAAGCCAGCTGTTTTCAACTCGCTCATTCAGTGTCCAGGCGGCAAAGAATAACAGGATCAAATCCGCCGTCCCGTTCACGAGCGGCGTTTGGGAAATGATCGCAGTTTGCAATAGATATGCAACCAGGATGGAAAGGGCACACGCAAGGTGGGCAATCACTAGATTTACTCCGGAATTAGGGGTGTGATATCAACCGCTTCAAAATTGGTGATGACCAGCACAGCATTGATACTCTCAAAATTGACAATAGGCTGGACGGAAGCGGTCTGGAAGAGGGCGTTATCCCGTTTTTGCACGGACAAGACCTGCCCCACAAAAATATTCGGTGGATAGTTGCCGCCCAAACCCGATGTCAACACAACATCGCCGGCCTCAACATACGAATCCAAGGGGATCATGTCTAATGAGAGATCACCGGTCAGCGATCCATTTAACTGGGCTTCCACATCCGCTGTCTGTAAGAAGACATTGACGACCGCCGTTGAGTCCGTGATCAGCTTGATCCGGGAAGCTGCTGCAATGACGGCATCAACTCTGCCGACCAGACCTTGCTGGGTCACAACGGGCATGCCATATTGAATGCCGTCTTCGGAGCCCTTGTCAATAATGATGTATTGGAGAAATGGGCTGATCTCACGGCCGATAACAGTGGCCGTCACATATTCATATTGGGGATTGGTTCGCCCAAAATCCAACAAGGCGAAGCAGATATCTGCTTCACTTAGTTGCTCTTCCATTTGGATCAACTGGGTCTGCAACTGTGTCACTTGCGATTCCAAAATGGCATTCTGTTCCCGCAACTGGGTCACATCCCGAGGGGCTGTCAGGAAATCGGACGCCGAAAGGTAACGAACGGAGAGCCAGGAAGAAAATGAAACCAGAGGATTCAGGGTAAGGTTAAAGACAGGCGTCAGATAACCGCTTAGAGCCAGGAACAGAATCCCGGCGACGGCCATGATAATCACAATTGTCTGAACGTTCTTATTATTAAGAAATTTCATATCAAACAGATCCTTCGAACGACTGGATCAAAGTTCAATCAATTAGAAATAGTCTGTGGACAAATTTTAGGATAAAGTCCGTTTAGTCGGTTCCCGTTCAACGCCAACCAGGAAGCTGGAATATTCTTTAATATCTTCCAGAATAATACCGCACCCCCGTGCCACACAGGTCATCGGATCTTCAGCAACCCACACGCGGACGCGCAGATCGTTGGAAAGCCTATCGGCCAGATTTGTTAATTGTGATGTGCCTCCCGCCAGACAAATGCCGCTGTCCAGCAAGTCTGCCAGGATCTCTGGTGGCGCCTCATCCAATGCATCCCGAATTGTCCGGACGATCACACTGATCGAACTGGAAAGGGCCTCACGGATTTCTACAGAAGAGACTTCAATCGCCTCAGGCAGCCCGGTAACCAGGTTCCGGCCGCGAATATCGATGGTTCTTTCTTCCTTCATTGGATAAGCTGAGCCGATCGCTATTTTAACCCTTTCAGCCATCCGTTCACCGATGAATAAATTATATTTATTGCGGACATAGTTGATAATGTCCTGATCCAGTTCATCTCCTGCCACCCGCAAAGAGCGAGAAACTACGATCCCACCCATTGATATGATGGCAACTTCCGTTGTGCCACCGCCGATATCAACGATCATGAGGCCCTGTACTTCCTTTACAGGCAGCCCCGCACCGATAGCAGCAGCTGAGGGTTCATGAACCAGAAATACTTCGCGAGCATAAGCAGCCTTGGCGGCATCATAAACCGCCCGCTTTTCAACTTCAGTGGCGCCGGAAGGAATCCCAATCACAACCCGGGGGTAATGGATCGGAGAGATCGTCATATCTTCAACCGCAGCAAGATACCATTCCAACATAGCTTTGGTAACTTCGTAATCCGAAATCACCCCATCCCGCAGAGGGCGCAGTACAGCAATATTTGCAGGCGCACGGCCAACCATCGCCTTGGCCTTGGAGCCAAATGTCATTTCGCCGGTGTGTTTATTAATGGCGACCCAGGAAGGTTCATTAATCATGATCCCTTTGCCGCGCACATTAACCAGGGTGTTGGCGGTGCCTAAATCTATGCCGATATCAAGGGAAAAAGACCCCAGAGCCAGTTGAGGGGATTGAAAGCCAAACCGGTACTCCTTATTAAACAAGATTGGTAATGAAGGCATTACCAATTAATCGCCGCTATTATACCATACACGGCGTACTGTCATCTTCTCCTAACAACCAAGGTGAATCTTACCTTTGAAGCGGTGAAGTGTCAATCAGGTCTTGCTTACTACCATTAATGCCCCTCCCCGTCCCCTCTACAATGAAAATTAGATGATAAAATAGGACAACACCAGACACTACCGGCTCTCACAGCAAAGAAAGGCTCGGAAAATGAGCGAATCCCTGAACCTTTATCGTTTGCAAAAACTCGACACCCAAATTGACCGTATTGAAAGCCGCCTAAAGGAAATAGATCAGGCGCTTAGTGATGATCGTCGGGTCAAAAAAGCTCAACTTGCGCTGAAAAAAGCCGTGGATATCGCTCAAAAAGCCCAAACAGCCCTCAAACAAATCGAGGATCAGGTCGGTGATACCCGCCTGAAGCGCAAGACAACCCAAGCCTCACTGTTCAGTGGAAAAATCAAAAACCCTAAGGATCTGCAAGACCTGCAGATGGATTCAGAAGCCCTTGCCCGTTACATCGTTAAGCTTGAAGATCAACAATTGGAAGCGATGATCGCCAGTGAGTCGGCCGATGAAGCTCAAGCCAATGCTGAAAAAGCCCTCCTCCAGGCCAAAGGGACCGCCGCGGAAGAAAACGCCTCCCTGTTGGGTGAAAGGACGGCATTGGATGAGGAACTGAATAAAGCCCTTCGCGAAAAAGAAGCTGTTTTCCAGAGCGTTTCTGAATCTCATTTGGTGCTATATCAAAAACTTCGGAAATCCAACGGGGAACTGCCATAGCAGTGATCTCCGATGGGGGATGTAGCATTTGCGGCCAGGCGCTCACCCCCGCAGATATGCAATCTGTCCGTTCAGGTTCGAGCGTGGAATTTTGTCCCTCCTGCGGCCGAATTCTGTTCAGCCAGTAATCCCGATTAGCTAAAACCTCGTAATATCGAAACCAAAATCGAACCCACAACCTGCACCAGGATCATCAGGATCAAAGGGCTAAAATCCAGGCCGCCTATCCCGGGGATAACCTTACGAATGGGTGCAAGCATCGGCTCGACAACCTGTGCCATCGTCTGCCGGATGGGACTAAACGGGCCAAGAATAAAACTCAGCAACGAATAAATCAGGATAAATATCGAAAACACATTGACCGCCGCGTTGATGATTGTGATAAGAATAGTCATAAGCCTTGTACTCCAAATTAATATTTATTTTGGCCTTGGGCCAAATAGTTCCGTACCGATCCGAACCATGGTTGCGCCTTCTTCGATCGCAACTGAATAGTCAAAACTTGTTCCAATGGATAATTCGTCCCATGCTGCTGCTGGTAATTCAGCTTTGAGGAAGGATTGTAATTGTCGCAACCGGCAGATAAAGCGGACGGGTGGTTTCTGGGTTCGTGGATAAGGGCGGCATGCTCATCAGCCCCATCACCTTAAGGTTATCCATTGCCACAATCTCTGCGAACGGTTCGAGCAACAGCTCCCACCGTTCCTTTTCCCAGGCGTCCCAGCCGTTCTTACTTTCCTCCCCGCTGAGGTTCACCTCCAGCAGGACAGGCATCTGCCGTTTGAGCTCACCGCAATAGCGGTTCATCAAACGGGCGATCTTCAACCGGTCAAGAGAATGGACCATATCAAAGTACCGGCAGACAAGTTCCGTCTTGCGGCTCTGGATGTGCCCAATCATGTGCCATTGGATATTCGGCGCGTCCTTCAAGGTTTCGATTTTCTCAATAGCCTGTTCTGGGTAATTTTCACCAAAACATGTCAGACCAGCCTCCACACCAGCCTGCACAACCCCCAATGGCAGCAGTTTTGTGACGCCAACCAGTTGAATAGCTGACGGATCCCTTCCGGATTTCTCTGCAGCGTCCCTGATCTTGAGCTGGATGGCCTCAAGGTTGGATTTTATCTTCTCAGCGCACTCTGAAATGTCTCCCCGGTTCATAAATGTATTCCTCCGGGATCAATTATCATCCAATGCCATCAAAACCGCAAATCGGCCTGTTTTACCATGCTCCGCCCGGTGAGAAAACCAATCATCCAGGTTCTGCGCCGTGCATATCCCGGAAGTTTCGATATTTTCCACACCTGCTGAGAACAAGACATCCTGATTAGGTGTCCATAGGTCGAGGAATAACCTACCATCCTGTTCCTGGAAGTAACGCCTGGCTTGTGTCTCGCCAAACGCCTCTTTAAATGCCTTCCAGGGTGCTTCCCCCACCTCATAACATTGCTGACAAATCGAAGGGCCGATTCCTGCTAAAATGTCTTTGGGTAGGGAGCCATAATAGGCGGTCATCTTTTCTACCGCTGCCTCAGCGACCTTTTTATAAGTTCCCTGCCAGCCGGCATGGGCAATACCAATCACTTGCTTAACTGGGTCATAAAGCAGGATCGGAACACAATCCGCAAAACGCATAAAAAGGGTTACCGACGGGATTAGTGGTGAGGATGCCATCCGCCTTGGCATGCGGTGCACTGGCTTCCCTAGGTGCATCCGTACACAGCACCTCATTCCCATGCACCTGCCAGACATCGAATCGCGAATCAAAGGGATAGCCAAAGGTCTCATAAATCTTGTGATGGTTTGCGAGCACATCCGCAGGGTCATCACCGACCGTGCCGCCGGTATTCAGGCTGGCATAAGGTCCCTTACTAAATCCGCCTGACGGGTGATAACCGCGTGAAACAAGGGGTGCCCCTTGAAAATATCAAATTGATAATAGCGAAGGCCGTTGCTTTCGTGAAAACCCATGAGCCAACCTAACTGATTTTGTCTTTGGAGGTCTGTTCGTAAACAGCATATTTGAGTTCCATGTCTCGGCGGCTCTCCACGACCGATTCCTCGATATAAGGATAGCCAAACCAGGCCGTCGCCAGGCCAAAACAAGCCCTGTCAGCGTACGCAGCAACGGTGTGCTCTCGCGCAGCGGCAGCCAGCTAAAGATCCCCAAACCGGTCTGACTTAATAACTGCGAAAAGCCATCCAGTCCAATGGGCCCCAAACCGATCAGGATCCAAAGAAACCACGGCAGTGGTTTGATCTTATGCCCAGTCAGCGAGAAGACCAGCCCAAACAGGAAAAGCGCACCATAGATAGCAATATCGCGCTCGCATAGGGCCACCTTATACCCCATGGCATCATTTCCCAAAAACTCTCGGGCTGTTTGAAGGTCCTCTTCATCAAAGCCGGTCGCTTGCCCATAGGTGATCACACCATCCATCCCTGCTAAGGCACGCGGGTAATAGGGCTGCTCGCCAAATATGAAGAACGACCTGAATGCCAATTGGTGGCAAAAAGGACGATACATTTTATAAAGCACATTGGCAGGCCCTTCCAGCCCAACCTTCATCAGCGCAGGTGCCATAAAGGCCAGGAGGACATAGAGACCGGTGAAAAAATTCAGAAAGACCATATAATGGCTTGAGAACCACCGCGAGAAGCGATCGGATTTAGTGAAGGTTACCGGCTCTGTGATCCGCTTGACCATTGTGTTGTTATTCTTGGTGATGGCTTCACGCAGCCGGTCTTCGGCTTTCTGGAACCCATATGTGATCTCAGCCTGATCGAAGGGATAGACCAGCCGGAAAACGCCAATATCAAGAACAGGTGCTTTCTCGGAAAATTCATCTTTCAAGACCTGTGATTTATCAATATCCACCACATGCAAGTCACAAGGGTGCTCTTTTGGGCTTCCGCCAGCCAACCGAGGATCTTTGTTCGGTTTTGATCTTCCCCGGAAATATACAGCGTTGATTGGATCATTCAGATATTCCCATCTGATTCAGATAAGCCACGAGAATCGGCTCCGTCAGTTCACCGATATGGACCTTTTGGATCACGCCATCAGCGTCAATGAAGATGGAAGTCGGAAAGCCCTGACCCATAAAGTTCTGAAATGGCAAAATCCGAATCCAGCAGCACCATAAAGGTATAGCCGTTTGCGTTAATAAACGCCTGGACATCCTGAGCAGCCTCGCCGCCAGAAAGGGCCAGAACAACAAAATTATCGGCAAATTTGTCCTGATAATCCTGAATGAGCGGTAATTCTGACCGGCAAGGCGGGCACCAGGTGGCCCAGAAATTAACCAGGACTGATGTACCGGCATAATCAGAGAGTGATACCGAGTTACCCTCAAGGTCGCTCAATGTGAAATCAATGGCATAATCGGCATCTTCCGATTCTTCCTCGTCAGCCGTCAGCACCACAGGTGTTGAAGTGGGGTCAACCACAACTTCAACGTTGGCTACTGCCTCTGGGGCAGGAGTCTCTTGACTGGTTAGCGCTTCCGCCTCAGGCTGAGCAAAATTTGTCAGCTTCAGGACCAACAGCGCACCTAAAATGAGAACAATCAGGATTAATGCTGCATCAAGATACCATCGCCTGTTTTTCACATTGCTCTCCAATTTCTAACTACCTATATGCCAAAATCAATTAAAGACTCGACAGTGATCAAGCGCTGATAGATTCCAAGGAACAACAGGACACCAACAACAATCAAAATGACACCCATCACAATTTGGGCAATCTTCATCGCCTTGCTGTATTTCCGCAGGATTTGCGTCACCCAGCCCACGCCAAAAGCCGCAGCGAGGAATGGAATGGCCATACCGAGAGAATACGAAGTCAGAAGCACCACACCCTGACCGATATTTGCTCGTTCAATCGCCAATGTCAGGATCAGACCCAGTGTGGGCCAACACAGGGTGACCAGCCAGCTGAGAAGAAAATCCCCATCAGAAATGAGGAAATCAGGCTTCTGCTCTGGCCTGCCTTGGATTGTGGACGCAGGTCATAATCCAGGAATGGAATTTTGATCAGGCCGGTCATATGCAGCCCAAAAGGATGATCACCGCCCCGCCAATCTTGGCGAGGATATCACGTGTGTCATAAAAGAACTGGCTCAGCGCTGAAAATGCCAGGCCGAGAGTGATGAACACAAAACTGAACCCGAGGACAAAGGCCACCCCATGAAAGAAGGTGTTCCATTTGACCTTGCGGGAATCATCTTCTGCCTGCACTATCGAACGTCCGGAAAGATAACCAATATAAGCCGGAACAAGCGAAAAGACACAGGGTGAAAAAAAGGAAACCAGACCAGCCACGAAGGCCAGCCCAATAGATACGTTTAAGAAATCCATATGATCCTACTCTGCTGCTATAACTTGCACTTGGGTGGATTGATTGAGCCCACTAATGAAAATATCACCCGCTTCATAAGGCACTGCTGGTTGCGTCCAGCGATAGACCCATTTTGCGTCTTCCGGCCGGCAATTCACACAGCCGTGCGAGCGCGGGCCTGAGCCAAAGTAGTTATGCCAAAATGTGGAATGGATCGCGGCGCCATTAATATCAAAGAATGTGGACCAGGGAATGCCTGGAATATCATAATTGCCGACGGCCGCCCCGGCACTCATGTGGATGGAAAGGGATTTACGCCATATGGTGTGTGTACCCACTGGAGTGGACCACTTCTCATCTTCAGAATTCCAGCCGCCTGTGGTCACCTTGGCGAA
>LQAI01000124.1_pt1 | contig 17891 bp, 17 predicted proteins | sample 1535821 | NCBI WGS metagenome assembly LQAI01 (sample SAMN04331586, study PRJNA305678) | bioreactor metagenome | isolation source: bioreactor_5 inoculated with Wadden Sea sediment 1st replicate of a... | place: Germany:Bremen | reverse complement strand
GTAAATAAATTCTTCACGGGTGCTCTCCTTATAATTCGGTTAGTTTAGTCACCAACCTTTATAATGGGAGTCCCGTGAAAAATCAAACAATGAAGGGGCTGCAAACAAGGAGCTAAGGAGCCAATTGATGGGCCAACTGAGCCATGAGCTCTATTATAAAACACCCGGGAATTGCCCCGGCGTATATATTACCATCCGCCCTTAGCTCCTTGTCTGTGGCCCTTTTCAGAACTTCAGTTCGGTAAAAATGTCTGAAGAAGAGTTTATGGGGTTATGCGACCAGTTCAGATCACCTCATCTGTGGCGCCGTCGTGATGAAAAATGGGAGTTGAAATTTCCTGTATGGGAAAACAGTTAAATCAATTTAAACCGGGCATTCAATGGATGGCAGCAAAACAATGAAAGAGTATTGCATCACACCTGACAAAAGTATTTTGGAATGTTTGAAAGCCATGGATCAGGCCGGGAAGGGTATCCTACTGGGCGTTGATGAATCCTTCCGTCTCATTGGCACGGTTTCCGATGGTGATATCCGGCGAGCGCTGCTCAAAGGAAACAGCCTTGAAAGTCCAATAGGGCCTCATATAAAGGCAGATTGCTACAGCGTTCTGCCAGGGGTAACCCGCAATGACGTATTGGATATCATGCAGGCCCGGTGGCTGGAACATATTCCTATTGTGGATGAATCAGGCAGGGTTCAGGGTCTTCACCTGGTGCATGAATTGATCAGCCCGGGCAAACGGCCTGACTGGGCCGTCATCATGGCAGGCGGGGAAGGCCGGCGTCTTCGGCCATTAACCGAGAAAATACCCAAACCCATGATCAAGGTGGCAGGCCGTCCAATTCTGGAGCGTCTGGTGTTGCTGCTGGTCAGTCATGGCATTCAACGCATATTTCTGGCGGTTAATTACATGGCCGAAGTCATTGAATCTCATTTTGGGGATGGCGCTGATTTTGGTTGCGATATCAACTATCTTCGTGAAAAAGCCCCCCTGGGCTCAGGCGGTGCTTTGTCTCTTTTACCAGAAACACCCAGCCAATCGACGTTGCTGATCAATGGTGATCTGATTGTGGATGTGAACTTGTCTCAAATGCTTGATTTCCACACCAAGCATGATTTTTATGCAACCATTGGCGCATATCCCTATTTTCATGAAGTGCCTTATGGATGTATCCATGAACGGGAAGGAGAGCTGACAAGCCTGGAGGAAAAACCGGTAATCCAAAAAACCATCAATGCCGGCATTTATGTGTTGTCTCCTGCGGCCATAGCAACTGTTCCCCAAAACACGTTTTTCCCGATCACACAGCTTTTTGAGGATGCGTTGAATCAAAAACTGTCTTGTGGTGTGTTCACCATTGACAAAGAGTGGATCGATGTCGGCAGGCCCCAGGAACTGAGCCGGGCCAACGGCAGGGTTTAAATTTCAAAATGCCGTATAAGGAGAAAGAAATGAAATACTGTAAGAAATGCGTTATGCCTGACACCCGCCCGGGAATTCGCTTCAATGAACAGGGCATCTGCCAGGCCTGCGTTAATTATGAAAAAAGAAAACAAATAGACTGGGGCAAACGCTTAGATGAACTCCGGGAACTCTGTCAAAGGCATAAAAATAATACATCCGGTGGATACGACTGCATGATTGCCGTCAGTGGCGGAAAAGACAGCCATTTTCAGGTCCATATCATGAAAGAAAAAATGGGCATGAATCCATTGCTGGTATCTGTGGAAGATAATTTTCCCATGACCGATGCCGGCAGGCACAACCTGCAAAACATTTCTGAAGCATTCGGCTGCGACATCATCAGCCTGAAACCCAACATTCGGGCGCAGAAAAAAGTGACCCGAATCACCTTTGAAAAACATGGAAAACCCACCTGGTATATTGACCGACTCATTTATACGTATCCCCTCCACATGGCCGTAAACTTTGGTATTCCTTTAGTGGTCTATGGAGAGAATATCAGTTTTGAGTATGGTGGATTGAATGATGAAGAAATCCCTTCTGCCAAAGATCAGATTTACAACGGGGTTGCCTCGGAAATTCCCTTTGAAGAATTGATGTGTGAAGATGTCACAGAGAATGACCTGGCACTCCTTAAGGCCCCTGATGCCGGAGACATGGATGCGCTTTCACTGGAACCGGTTTATCTGAGTTATTATGTCCCCTGGAACAGCTATGCAAATTACGTGTTTGCAAAAAAGAGAGGATTTCATAATTTGTCAAAGGAATGGAAACGAAGCCATCATATTGAAGACTTTGATCAAGTCGACAGCCGGGCTTATTTAGTCCATCCATGGTTGAAATATCCAAAGTTTGGACATGCTTCGGCTACAGATTATGCCTCCCGTTTTATTCGGTATGGGATATTGACACGAGACGAAGCGATTGAGCTGGTTAAAAAACATGACCACAATCTGGATCCCCTGGCTGTGAGGGATTTTATTGAGTTTGCAGGGTATTCTGAGAAAGAATTTTGGGAGATTGTGGATGGATTTTATGGCCCCGAGATCTTTGATAAGGATGATTTCGGCGCTTGGAAATTGCGAGAACCTGCCAAGGCATTATGATATATCAACCTTATGTAAGTTTGGACTATTTTGTCTTCAGCTCACTTCAATAATTGAAGAGGATATTTATTGACTATGGCACGAATTATATTGACCAATAGCAATGAAAAATTCATTAAAGCTATGGAAAGAAATATTAATGCGGGCTTCACTGATTATGTCAAACACTGCGGAGAGGCTTTCAATATAGCTGCACATAAAAAGCGAGTAAAGAAAATTGAGAATATCGTTTTGTACCCGAATGGAGATTTCTGTTCCATCGCGGGAACTTGCATTTATAAAGATCAAGTTGGGAAAGAAGCGATAAACAAAATTTACTCCGATTACATCGGCGATATAAAATCAATCCGAGAAAATGCCATTGGTAACTACGTTATCTGCGTAAAAAAAAACAACCATATTATTGTTTTTGTAGATAAATATCAGATATTGAAGGTTTATTATTATCAAAGAGCTGGGCAGTGGTTTCTGACAAACTCTTTGGCCGATATCGGTTATATCCTTGATAATATTGAAGTTGATGAATTTTCATTACTGCAGGAAACTATGCTCGTTGGCGCAATCGGAACTCAATCGATATTTAAAGGAGTATTCAGGCTTTTCGGACACCAATACATCGATATTGATCTTTCGAAAGCGGATTTTTCGATCAAATACCTCCTGTATAATAGAATGCGAAGAAGTTTTCAAGGGCGAAAGATCACCGATGCAGTTGCCGAATATGCTGCCATAATCAAATCAAAATTTGCTCCTGTGGCAGATCTGTGGGGCGATAATATCCGAATACACCAAACCGGTGGGCTTGACAACCGTACAGTATTTAGCGCCTTTATGAGCGTGGGTTGTAAGCCCAACATTATGTATGGAGTAGGTAATAGTTATATAACGAACACAAAACACGATGACCTCCTGCTAAGCAAGGAATATGCGAAGAAATTCAATGTTGATCTTTATTTAATGAACTGGAAACATGATTGTTTGACGAAAACTTCACATTGGGAGCATTTATTCGACCGGTATGGATTTTATTTTTCTAATTATGGTGGGAATCAATCATTTTGGACTGAATATGAAGGTTTAATTCCAGACTATCCGAATTTTATGGAATGCGGCTATTTTTTGGAAAATCTTAGGCTGAGGGAGTGGGCTAACAACAGTGGAAAAAATTATTTTTCAATTGATGAAATAGTAGAAGGTTATTTGTTAAGCGGCGCTTATGGTAATTTTTTTGCTAATAAAAAATTTTACCATAAGTATGACCTAGTTAGAGAACATATTAAGAATATTTTTGCTGAATTTATCGAAATATATCATATTAATAGTGAAAATGGGATCTCGCTTGACGATTTTGATCAGGTTAGATGGATTCATTCACGCAATTGTGACTCAATAACCGTTAATATACTAAATGAATTCGCTCCCTCTATTGCGATGTTTTCTATTCCAGAACTGCACGAATTTCCTTTTGACGTCCCGGCTGACTGGCGAGCAAACGGCCGTTTCCAAATTATGTTGATAGACTTTCTTTGTCCTGAGGTGTCAGATATCCCGGTATTTTCTCATTGTACTCACCACACCCTTGATAAGGCGACATATACGCTTACCCCTCAATACACTGCTGCCCAAAAAATAAGGAAGAGATTTAAAAAAATCGGGTTACCTGAGGATATTTTAAAAACGGCTACTAAAATTTATTATAGTATGAAGCGCGATTCTGAAAAGAACAGAAGCCTTTCTGAGCAGAGAAGTCTACAAGAAATGGTGAACTCTCTCATTGAAAATCAAGATGTTTTAAAGGGTATTACGCCAAGATCTTATGCGGGTTCGATTACATGGATCTTGATCCTTGCGCAATATTTGTACGGCATCGAAATCATTAAGGGTCGTCAGATGCAGAGGGTTTGAGTGAATTTTCTTCTATTCAGCGTGCTTTTTAAAAAATCCAATAGATTCAAAAACAATACAAGGACATATTTTTCTGTTAATCATGAAAATCGCGAATGCGTTAATTTTCCAGTTTTTTTAGGGAAAAAATCCGTTCTTTGTACACAACACTTCAAATTGATCACACGATAAATGATTGGAATTAGACCCAAAAAGCTTTTCAAGGATGCGATTGTTTATACAGCCACAAGCGGTATCCAGAAAACGATACCTTTTCTGCTTTTGCCAATTCTTACGCGTGTACTGAGTCCACAGGATTACGGGCTGGTTGGGATTTTTCAGGTGCTGGTTCAAATATCCGGTATTCTCGTTGGCCTTAGTGTGCATGGGGCGATTGGTGTAAGTTTTTTCCAACTTGATCAACGGGAGTTCAAGCTATATGTATTCAATGCCTTACTGGTAATTGCAATAGCTTTTGTTGCTGTTTTTCCTGTCGTTTTCTTTACCAAAGGGTTCATTTCCGGTGTTGTGTTGTTCCCGGAAAATTGGCTGCTTCTTGCCTTGGTGGCAGGGCTGTCAACAGGCGTCATCAACGTTACAATGAGCATCTGGCAAACTGAAAGGAAACCTTTTGTTTATGGCATTTTTCAAATCTCACGAACTTTGGTTAACGCAGGATCATCGCTATTTTTTGTCCTGATGTTGGGGATGGCGTGGGAAGGAAGGGCCTTTGGAATTTTATGTTCTGTGGTGTTGTTTTCAATAGTTGGACTTCTAATCCTACTAAAAAATAACAGGTTGATATTAAAATTATCGAAGAAGTACATTAAAGATATCTTCAAATTTAGCATACCGTTGCTGCCGGCCACTTTGGGCTGGTGGGTTGTGTCCGGTATTGATCGGATGTTCTTAAGTTCCATGGTCGATATCACTGAAACAGGGCTTTACACAGTTGGATATCAAATTGGAATGATTGTTAGTATTCTTGTGACAAGTTTTAATGCTGCCTGGTGGCCTTTTCTGTTTTCAATGCTTAAAACCGGGGATTTTGCCACCAAAAAGAAGCTTGTCAAATTTACATACTTGTATGACGTTATTGTGATCTTCATGGCTTTAATGGTGGCTTTTTGGGCCCGCTACTCTTAAATTATCTGGTTGGAAAGGATTTTTATGCATCAGGGAAGTTTATTTCTGGATATCAATAGGTTATGCCTTCAACGGTATGCGTTATATGATATTGAACTATATCTATTACGCTAAGAAAACGCATGTAACTTCATTTATTCCTTTTATTATTGCTGGCGTCAATATTGTTCTTAACTATTTTTTGATCAAGATAAATGGCGGGGTAGGTGCTGCTCAGGCGACGGCGGTTTCGTTTTGCATCGGATTTGTTTTAACATGGATTGCAAGTGCCAAAGTGTTTCCTATGCCCTGGTTCAAATTAGGTGTTTTTAGATGAAAACGTCTCCAATTTCCGAAGCTGAATTTGAAAGGATGTTTGCTAAGTTAGAACGGCAACCATTTTTTGAGATTGATTATCGTGGTTATTGCCTTTGGAGCATTGTAAGGTTCCCCGTGTATCTCAGGCTAAGAAGGCTATTATGCGATGTAAATGAGATTTTCAAAACAAAGGCGAATTTATCTACACGAATAATTAATAAAAAAAATTTTATCCGAGGTGTTGACCACTTGTTATCAGCGTTAGAACTTATCAAAAGCCATAAAAAATCTTTTGAAAAACCATTGGTCAGTGTTCATACGTCATCTGCAATGCGTTATAAAACGATAGATGGCGCGTTCAGACATGCTTTTTTTGATGATTTATTTGAAAGTAATCTTAGGAAATTTGGCCTGGTTTTGGTTGAAGCGAAGGATACTCCCTATAGTTCAAAAACAAATCCTGAAATAGCTTCGATCAGAGCAGAATTTTTAAGATCCCCTAACCCTTTCCTATTTCGCTACTTGAGCTGTAACAATAAGTTGAGACGCACGCTGCACGGTCTTTTTTCATAATTTTTGCAATCTCGAATCATTAGAAGAGAATGAGAAAGAAGCACTAAATGGTTTGAAAACTGATTACAAACGGTTTGAATTCAATGTGAAGTATTTTTTCGACGGAATTACCAGAGCCAATAAATTTATTGATAGCGTCGATCCTGATGTCATACTGTTGACAAACTCATTGGGGCACCAACCATTGATTGTAGCAGCGAAGGGTAGAAACATCCCGGTTATTGAGGTTCAACATGGCGAAATTTCACGTTACCATCCTGGTTTTTCCTGGCCAAGTTGGGCAAGACATCTAAAGCCTACTCTGCCGGTTCCAGACTATTTGCTCACATATGGAAAGTATTGGTCTGAGCAAATTATTTTGAATGGATTTTGGAACGAAAAAGAGGTAATTCCGATAGGTAATTGTAAATTAGACATGTTCCTAAAACAAAAGGGTAACGCAGTAGCAGCACATCATACCCATGGAGAATTTAAACGTCCTTTAAAATGCGTTTATACATCCCAAAAGACTACCCTTTATGAAGCCATTCCTTTTTTGTTAAAAGTCTTACGAATGGCCGAATGTATTTCATGTAATGTTTTTCTTTATATACGGATACACCCTCTTGAAGACCAAAAAAGCCTTGATATGTATAAAAGTCTTGAACGAAACTTTCCGAAACATTGTGCTTTAACCACCGAAAAAGATTATCCCCTTTACGAGTTGCTTTGGGATGCAGATATTCACTGTAGCGTCTACTCCACATGTATTTATGAATCGTTGGCTCTTGGAACTCCAACAGCCATTCTAGGTTTGACTGGCTATGATTATGTCGAACGATTGATAGATACTGGTGTAGCTCGTTTCTGTAAGACACCAGAAGATCTTTTATCACTCATAACAGAAGCGGAAATTGGAGGATCGTCCTGGCAGAGTTACGTTAAAGAAACGAAGGAAGCAAGAAAAATAGTCTCCACTGATGCTACTAGTGAAAAATTTGTTGATTTTCTCAACAAAATATCAAAAAATACTGATTTTCAAGCCAAAAAGAAAATATAATATATGTTTGTCCAATTTGCCATTGTATTGTTTATTCTATGTACACTTTCTTGGTATCTGATAAGAAAAAATGAACATTATTTCATTGTTTTTATAATTATTTTAGATTTTAGCCTTGAGCTTATCCTCGCAAAGACGTTCCCTTCACTTGTTCGCATCAGCGGAAGGTTCACAAATGTTCTACTCTTATCTTATCTCGGATATATGGTAATCAAATATCGCTTGAATTTTTTTAAAAACAGACTTCTGTTTTATGCTGGTCTGTTCACTTTAATATTGTTCATATATCTTTCTTTGAGTTCTTATTATAAAGGAATTAATCCTTTTGACTATTTTTTATTTTTTCCGGAATTTTTTATTTCCATTTGTCTTTTTATTTTTCTTTCTTAATCTTAAACCCTTTAACAAAAAAGAGGGTGGTTTTGATTATGTAAAATTCTTATTATGGTTTACAATATTTCAATGCATTCTGGGATTTTTTCAACGATTGTTTCCTATAGTTTCTCAGTATTTTTATATCCCGATGTATGAAAAATATACAAGTGATATTTTGATGCATCTTGATGTTTACTATGGTAAAAATCCTATACAAGGAACATTAACGAGTTCAGCCACATTCAACGGAGTCATGAGTCTTGTATTATTGTTTCTCGCGGGACTGTGGTTTTTCAAAGTCTACCAACCAATAAGAAAAATGGATCGGATATATTTTCAAGTATGCTTGTTTTTTTTTGCTTGCGGTTGTCATATTCAGCGGTTTTAGGTTAGGCCTCGGATCTATAGCAATCGGCACATTTTTTGCTTATGTTTTTTCAAAAAAAAATGGTTGTTTGCCAGTGGAGTAACAACCGGTTATTTTCTAATTCAATATATTGTAATATCATACTCAAGCGTTATTTATACTACGGTGACAAGGCAAATTGGCTTGGAGAATCCACTTATGCGTTTAATGGGAATATTTGCTATATTTGATCCAACGATACCCGATGAATATAAGCTGTCTATGACGCGTAGCATATCACTTTCAGAAGAATTATTTGAAAATCCTTTCTTTGGTAAAGCGACTCAATACCTGGTAGGCCAATACGATAGCATAACCGATGCATATCTCGCACTGCATATTATTGATTTAGGCTTTTATTGGCTTTTTTATACTATTGCTACCCTATATCTATACTTTGAAAATTGTTAGGAAGAATTGTATTAGAAAAGCCTTTTTGTAATGGTTATTTATTTTGTTGTTGCAATAGTACAAATGCTTGTAGATCAGGGACTGTTTTCCCAGAATAAAAGCCATTTGTTTTTTTTGTTTTCAGGCATTTGTATCTATCAGTTTAGGTCGGACAGATTTAAAAAACATGAAAAATCCGTAGTCTAATTAATATTTCAAAAAGTGTGCGTTTTGCAATCTTTCAAATCATCAACCGTGGAAAAGTGACATCAGTCTCAATTTCATAAAGTTAACAAGGATGTTGCCGCACTATGAAAACAGCATATTTGATTAATACGCGCACGCGATGGGAAGAGCCTCCCAGAGCAAGACATCAGGTAGCTGAAACACTTGCTATAAGAAATGAGGTCTATTTCGTGGCTGCCAGTAAAATTGGGTTTCCAAGGATAGAAGTAACCAATTTACATAATAATCTATATTTAATTCAACCATATTGGTTTATTGATTATCGGTTGCGGTTTAGGTTGTTTATTGTGAATGAGCTATATCAAACATGGTTGTTTTCAAAAATTTCAACCCACTTTAATTTTGCTGGATTTAGAGTAATAAATTTTGATCATACAGCACATCTAATATTTAATCATTTTCGAGATGTAATATATTACTGCAACGATGAATTTTTAAAACTGTATTTGGCAAAATCAAAAATTTGTTTTAAAAATATTATAGCGCTTGTGAAAAAAAGGTAATTCGTAAATCCAGGTTTTGTGTGGGTGTTACAAATTACATTGTCTCTAAATTATCAAAAAATAGCAATGAAGTTTTCTATATACCACTTGGGGCACCAAAGATAGATGTGAGATCGCAGAAGAAGTCAAAGGTCGATAACTCTCTGGATCAGGGCTATATAGCATTTGTTGGTTTTATACACGACGGCTTTAATGTTTTATGGGTGAAGAAGTTAGCTGCTGCATTGCCATCAATGAAAATTTTATTGATAGGCCCAGCAGATGCAAAAATAAGAAAAAATGTTTTTAGAATTTTCAAATATTCAGTTCGAGGGTTCAATGGTTGGGGAGGATTTGTTTGGCTTGGTTTTAAATGCGAAAGTTTGTATTGCCCCTTATAGACAAACAAGAAATATTAATGACATTGTAGAGATGCCTAACAAATTTTGGTTATATTTGGCGTGTGGTAAACCAATCATATCTTGTATTATTCCAAATATCCAATTAAATGAGCCTTTTGTTTATCAGTGCGAAGACGAAAAAGACTTCGTAACTAAAGTGATTAGAGCAATAACAGATAATACCGAGATGATAGAGTCACAGAGATCTGAATTCGCCCGGAGCAATACCTGGGAAGTGCGGATTGATACATTGGAAAAAAATTTACGCTTCAAAAAAATTGATGACCGTCTTTGATTCAATGTTGTATGCTTCACAATAATAAAGTGTTCAAGATGCAAGGAAAATAGAATGAGTTTGGAAGACTATTTTTATTCATATCTTGGCAATTATAAACAACTGCCCGATTGGGCTAAAATTGCCCTTGTTGCCCCATTCAAGATATTGCCTCGGCGCTTTTATTTGGGGAAATCCTATGATCGCTTTGTTGCCGAAGCTGAGGCTGCTGAATACATGGATATGGAAAAAATCCATGAATACCAATTCCAAAAGCTGAAAAGCATACTGGAACATTGCGTAAGATATGTTCCATTCTATAGAACAACTTGGAATGAATATGGCATTGATCTAAAGCGTATTCAATCGTTTGAGGATTTTTCGAATACCATCCTTTCGTAACTCGGAGAATGGTTCAGGATGCCCCGGATAATTTTATTTCAGAGTGTTTTCCCGCTAGCAGTCGACTGCCTATCAATACAGGCGGTTCGACCGGGGTGCCTCTTGCCTTATATTATTTGAAAGGGGTCTCCAGGTCTGCAGAGCTGGCACACATGCATGTGCAATGGGGTCGGATCGGCTTTGAGCCGGGTGCTCGCCTGGCGAGGCTGAGGGGCGACTACATAGGTAAAGATAGGATATATAGTTTTGATCCATGGCGAAATTTTTTAATATTGAGTTCATTTAATTTGAACATTAATAATTCCGATGAATATTTATTATGTATGATGAAATACAACATAAAATATATTAATGCCTACCCATCATCGCTGTTCAATCTGATTCAGCTTTCCAAATTTAAATCTTTTGAGATCCCGTCTCTTAAAACGATCCTGCTCGGGTCGGAGAATATTTTTGACTGGCAGTTGAAAAAAATTCGGGATTTTTTGGCGTTGATAGAATTTATTATTGGTATGGACACGGCGAATTGTGCGGCTTAGGTGGGGGATGTGAAGTGTCCAGTAGTTACCATTTTTTCCCGAGTTATAGTTACGTTGAATTCGTTCCCGACAAGACACTGATAGAAGGTGATAACCAAATTCTATCTGAGATTGTAGGGACCTCGTTTGTCAATCCGTTGATGCCCCTTGTAAGATATCGAACTCAGGACTATGGTGTTGAGGCAGATGGTAACTGCAAATGTGGCCGACATCATAAAATATTAAGTCGAATCATAGGGCGTGAACAGGATATCGCTGTCGGAAAAAAAGGAGAAAAGATTACCCTGACTGCCTTGATATTTGGGCGACATGCAGAATACTTTAATCATGTAACAAAAATTCAGATTGTCAATGAGTCCCCCGGCAAATTGCTTGTTAGGGTTGAGCCGAAGCCTTCATTTGAAAGCCAGCATAAGGATGAAATCATTCGATCCCTATCTCGCAAGGAAGGAATGCCATTCGAAACTGTCGTAGATGAAGTGCAATCAATCGATAGTACGAAAAGAGGCAAACATCGATTCTTTATTAGAACTTTTGATTTTGATTGAATGAAATGACGGTTTTCATTCTTTAGCGAAGGTGTAGAAATATGCAACAACTCACCCAGCAGCTCAAATCCGGTAAAATGGAAATTCTGGAAGTGCCTTTCCCTGCCTTGAACAAAGGCACAATACTGGTGCGCAACTACTATTCCGTGATCAGTGCCGGCACCGAAGGCAAAACAGTATCTGACGCGCGAAAAGGATATGTTGCCAAAGCCAAAACGAGAAAAAAAGAGGTTATGCAGGTCATTGACATGATCAAAACCAAAGGGCTTTTACCAACTTACAAGCTGGTGATGAACAAGCTCGAAGCACCTTCTCCGCTGGGCTACAGCTGCGCTGGTCAGGTGATTGCTGTCGGTGAGGGCGTGACCCGATTCAAAGCCGGTGATCTGGTGGCTTGTGGGGGAAGCGGCGCATATCATGCGGATGTGGTCTGTGTGCCGGTCAATCTGGCTGTCAAGGTGTCCGAACATATTGATATGCGACAGGCCGCTTTTGCCACCATTGCCGCCATAGCCGTGCAGGGTATCCGGCGGGCAGACTTGCAGATGGGGGCCAACTGCCTGATCATTGGTATGGGGTTGATTGGCCAGTTGAGCTACCTGATCCTCAAGGCTTCCGGCATGCATCCGCTGGGGGTGGATGTGTCACAGTCTCAACTGGATCTTTGCCGGGCAACAGATATCGAAAATGTGTACACCAGGGATCAGGAAGGGCTGGAAGAGATTATTCAGGCCCATTCCAATGGGTATGGGGTCGATGCCGTGATTATCACGGCCGGGACGGCAAGCCTGGACCCGGTCGAGTTTGCAGGAAAGGCTGCCAGGCATAAGGCAAAGGTCGTGGTGGTGGGAGCCGTTCCCACGGGATTCAGCCGGGTCAACTATTATAAAAAGAGCTGGATCTGAGAATGTCCACCTCGTATGGTCCCGGGCGATATGATCCGGACTACGAAGAAAAAGGGCGGGACTATCCCATTGGTTATGTGCGCTGGACGGAAAACCGGAACATGCAGTCTTTTGTCGATTTGCTCGGTACCGGCAGACTGGATATTTCAGGGCTTATCACGCATACCTTTGATCTGGATCAGGCCCCAGACGCCTATGACATGATCCTTTCCAGAAAAGAAGCGTTTTCCGGTATCCTTATCAAATATGCGGAACAGGCGGATCTGAAGCGGTCCATCATGCTCAAAAAAGTCAGTCATTCGATCCAGGAAGTCAATGTGGGGTTTGTGGGAGCAGGGACTTTTGCGCAGGGGTCACTTTTGCCCAACATGAAAGGGTTATGCAATTTTGTGGGCCTGGCAACCGCCCGGGGCAACAGTTCCAGATACGTAGCGGACAAATATGGCTTTGGGTATTGTACGGATGCGGCAGATGATCTTTTCAATGATCAGACGGTCAATACAATTTTGGTCGTTACCCGGCATCATCTGCACGCCCAGAATGTTTTAAATTCGATTGCACACGGCAAACATGCGTTTGTGGAAAAACCCCTTTGCCTGAGAATGGAAGAGCTGGAGGAAATCAGGGCCGCTTATGAAAAAATGGCAGAAAAAGGGGCAAACAAGCATTTGATGGTGGGATTTAATCGGCGGTTTGCCCCACCGGTTCAAAAAATAATGGCAATGTTTTCAAAGGATCAGCCCAAATCGATTGTCATGCGGATCAATTCCGGAGTCATGCCGAAGGAACACTGGGTGAATGATCCGGAAATTGGTGGAGGCCGAATTGTCGGAGAAGCCTGCCATTTTATCGACCTGGCCATGTTTCTGGCCGGAAGCCCCATTGTGTCAGTATCGGCGGATAGTTTGGAAGATGTCCACGATTTGAACAATACGGTGGTGGTTAATCTGAAAATGGCCAATGGCAGTGTGGCATCCATCAGCTATTTTTCCAACGGGAACAAAACTGCTCCCAAGGAGTTCATCGAGGTGTTCTGTGCTGGCACCATTGCCCAGATCAATGATTTTCAGGATCTGGTTGTATTTGGGCAGACAAAAAGAAAACCAGATACAAGCAGGACAAGGGCCACCTGGCCTGTGTGCAGGCTTTTCTAAAGGCGGTAAAAGACGGCAGCCCCTGCCCGATCTCTTTTAAAGAATCTTACCTGAGCATGCTGGCGACATTCAGGGTAAATCAGAGTATTGTTGAAAACCGGAAAATGGATGTGGATGTGTAAATGGACGTGACTGCCGCCACCCAGTCTTTGCTGACTTATGTTGAAAAAGAAAATTTCAAGGGATACGATCCTTACGACACCCTGAATGGCTGGGTGCCGTTTCACTGGCTGGGCAAATGGGGGCCGGCAGTGGCGACCCAGATTCAGAAACGAAACCCCATCAATATCCGCCCGCTCCTTGGCATAAAAAAAGACTATAATCCCAAAGGAATGGGATTGTTCCTCAAAGCTTATTGCAACCTGTACAGAAAAACCGGGGACCAGGTCTATCTGGATAAGGCGGGATGGATCTTTAAATGGTTGATGGCGCAGTATTCCAGGGGATATTCAGGCATGGCCTGGGGGTATAATTTCCCCTGGGCCAGTTCCAGTGAATATAAAGAAGCGTTTCTGCCGTCAGTAGTGGTTACCGGTCACGTCGTTGACGGAATTTTTGCTTATTATGAACTGACAAAAGATGAAAGTGCCCGGCAGGCACTTATCAGTGCGGCCGCATATGTGTCCGGAGATATTCCGGTCACCGAATTTGAAACCGGCATTTCATTTGCCTATACCCATCGGTCAAAAGGGGCCTGCTACAATGCCAGCCTGCACGCAGCTGAAATTATTTTAAGGGCCTGTCTGGTCCAGGGTGTGCAGCCGGATGAGCGCATCGATCAGGCGGTCCGGTTTGTGCTGTCAAAACAGAAAGCAGATGGTTCCTGGTATTACAGTTACAATCCTGAGACCAGTACCGAAAGAAAGCAGATCGATTTTCATCAGGGTTTTGTCCTGGTCTCTCTGCATCATATCAAACAGTACTGTGATTTTTGCAGGATGACATCACCCGGGCCATTGAAAAAGGATTGACGTTTTATAGAAACGAGCAGTTTTTGCCCAGCGGGCAGTCCCTGTGGCGGCTGCCCAAAAAATGGCCGGTGGAAATTCACAATCAAGCCCAGGGCATTATCACTTTTTCCCTGCTCAAGGATTATCACCCAGCAATTTAGATTTCGCCGATATTATTTCTCGCTGGACCATTGACCATATGCAGGACCCATCCGGCTTTTTTTATTACCGCAAATATCCCTGGTTCACCAATAAAATTCCTTTTATCCGGTGGGGCCAGGCCTGGATGCTGCTGGCATTGAGTGAGCTGGTGCCGGAAGTTACGCGTGATCATGAAGCGAAAGATTCAATACAGAGTCAAGAAATCTTGAAGAACTCAAATTCTTAATAAAAGAGCAATCTCCATGCATTGTGCTATCTATCTGGGGCATCCGGCCCATTTTCATTTATTTAAAAATACCATCAAAAATCTTGAAAAAAATGGACATAAGGTGTCTGTTCTGATCAAGAAAAAAGATATCCTGGAAGACCTGCTGATCCGAAGCAACATTCAATATAAAAATATCCTTCCCGAGGGCCGCAAGGATCACAAGGCAGGGATTGCCCTGGGTATGCTCAAACGCGATTTAAGATTATTTGCTTTCTGTCTTGTAAACCGTCCGGACCTGCTTGTCGGCACATCGATCGAAATCGGGCATGTGGGAACGTTGTTAAGAACCCCTTCAATCAATGTCAATGAGGATGATGCGGCGGCAGTTCCATTGTACAGTAAAATCAGCTACCCTTGGTGTACACATATTTTGGCTCCGCAGGTCTGTAACAACGGCAAGTGGGAAAACAAATCCATTAAGTATGAAGGATACCATGAACTGGCGTATCTGCACCCCAATCACTTCACCCCTTCCAGAGATCTGGTGGAATCCTATTTTTCCACTGAAGAACCCTATTTTTTGATCCGGTTTGCCAAACTGACTGCCCATCATGATGAAGGCATAAAAGGCATCAGTAACGAACTGGCCCGAAAAATTATCGAAATTCTTTCTCCCAGAGGCAGGGTGTATATCACGTCTGAACGGGAATTGTCCCCGGAGTTCGAGCCTTACCGAATGGCGATCAATCCGCTGGATATCCATCATGTCATGGCGTTTGCATCTTTATATATCGGGGACAGTCAGACCATGGCAGCTGAAGCCGGTGTTCTGGGAACGCCATTTGTGCGGTTTAATGATTTTGTCGGCAGGATAGGATATCTGGCAGAACTGGAGAACAAATATAATCTGGGGTTTGGCATAAAACCGGATAATCCTGAAAAGCTGTTGTCAGTGGTTAAGGATCTTGCAGATACTGAAAATTTGAGACAGGAATTTTCCCGGAGAAGGCAGAAAATGCTGGATGAAAAAATTGATACAACACAATTCATGACCTGGTTTATTGAGAATTATTCAAAAAGCGTGGATACCATGAGGGAAAATTCAGATTACCAGTATACGTTCAAATGAATTGGAGAACAGTGGAAAATTTTAAAATATTCAGTGGGTCATTTTTGAAATGAAAATTATTTCTGTGGTGGGAGCCCGGCCCAATTTTATGAAAATCGCGCCGTTCATCCGGGCGGTTGAAGCATATAACAAAACAAATGCTGCCGGAATCGAACACCTGCTGGTTCATACGGGCCAGCATTACGATGATAAAATGTCCAGTGCTTTTTTCAAAGCCCTGGACATTCCGGATGCAGATATCAACCTGGACGTTGGGTCCGGGACCCATGCCCAGCAGGTGGGCCAGACCATGATGGCGTTCGAAAAGGTAGTGCAGGCGGAAAAACCGGACTGGGTGGTGGTGGTAGGAGATGTCAACGCTACGTTGGCATGTTCGGTGACCGCCAAAAAAGAGTGGGTGCGCTGCTGTCATATCGAGGCGGGTTTGCGAAGCGGGGATATGACCATGCCCGAAGAGGTTAACCGCCTGGTCACGGACCGGTTGTCCGATCTGCTGCTGACCCCGGATCTGCTGTCTTCTGAAAATTTGCGAAAAGAAGGAGTGGCAGAAGAAAAAATCAAGTTTGTGGGCAACATCATGATCGATACCCTGGAGGCCCAGCGGTCAAGGGCGGAAGAACTGTCCATACAGGCGATTATTCAGAAAAATTTAATCCCGGGACAACCCATCCACTTATCACTCACCGCTCAGGGCTCCCCGCTGTACGCTCTTATGACCCTGCACCGGCCGTCCAATGTGGACCATCCAGATGTGTTTGCCGGTATTTTTGAGTTTCTTCTCAAAGAGGTGGCCGAAGATATGCCCCTTTTCTGGCCGGTTCACCCCCGGGCCAGGCAGAAGATGGAAGAATTCGGGTTGTGGCAGCGGGCTCTGGTCTGTCCGGGACTGGTGCTGTTGGAACCCCTGGGCTATCATGACATGCTGCGGCTGAACATGGATGCCCGGATCATGCTTACGGACAGCGGCGGTTTGCAGGAAGAATGCACGGTTCTTGGTACGCCCTGCCTAACCCTGCGCTGGAACACAGAACGGCCGGTGACGCTCCGGGAACATGGGGGTGCCAGCGTGCTGGTAGGGAACAATGTGGTCCGTATTCGCGAGGAGTACAAAAATACCTTGTCGTCTGAAAGAAGGCCGGTCCGGCCGGAGTTGTGGGATGGGAAAGCGGCGGAAAGGTGTTTGAAGGCGATTTTGGAATATTAGCCGGCTCGTAATGGATTTTACACTGAATACACAGAACGCTCTGCTTGAGATCCTGCTCGGGCAGGTCTCACCTTCCAGCTTTTGCTGTATTTATGCAAACCCCAGCTCCCCGGGTCATCATCCTGCGCCACGAAGTGGACCGGCGCCCGGGCAATGCCCTGAAAACCGCCTGGCTGGAGCATGATCTGGACATCCCGGCATCCTACTATTTCCGGGCCGTGCCGGAAAGCTGGGATGAGGCGGTGATCCGGGAGATCGCCGGCCTGGGCCATGAGATCGGGTATCATTATGAAAACCTGTCTGCCTGCAAGGGCGATGACGGCCGTGCCTGGGAGGATTTTCAGGCCAACCTGTCAAAGCTGCGGGAGCTTTCGCCCGTGACCACCATCTGCATGCACGGCAGCCCCCTGTCCCGCATCAACAACCTGGACCTGTGGCAGACCCGTGATTACAAGGCCCTGGGCATTGTGGGCGAACCCTATCTGGATGTGGATTTACACAGGTGTTTTACCTGACCGATACCGGGCGCAGGTGGAACCATGCCGGGGCCAGCATCCGGGACCGGGTGGAGTCCGGGTTTGATATCCGGGTGAACAGCACCGGGA
>LQAI01000123.1_pt1 | contig 18133 bp, 24 predicted proteins | sample 1535821 | NCBI WGS metagenome assembly LQAI01 (sample SAMN04331586, study PRJNA305678) | bioreactor metagenome | isolation source: bioreactor_5 inoculated with Wadden Sea sediment 1st replicate of a... | place: Germany:Bremen | reverse complement strand
GCGCTTGAACTGACAGGAAAGGACGACGATGCCGCGGATTACGTTTCCCGCAGTACTGATCCAGTACGCATGTATTTGCGTGAATGGGCGCTGTGTCGCTTTTGGACCGTGAAGGCGAGGTCGTCATCGCCAAGAAGATTGAAACGGCGAAATGGAAGTCCTGTACTCCCTGATCGAAGTTCCGTTGCTGTCGAAGAGCTCATTACCGTGGGGAAGACCTCATGGATGGACGCGTCAAACTCAAGGACGTTGTCAAAACCATTGAGGAAGACGATCCGAGCGAAGATGAAATGAACCAGCGGCAGCGTGTCATCTTCCTGCTCGACGAAGTCAAGCAGCTCTACCAAAAGAAGCAGAAAATTTACGAAAAGCTCGATTACTGCGCCAATCTTGATAAACGCGTATACGGCGTGCAGAAAGACATCCTCAACTATAAGGACGAGGTTGTCAGCCGCCTGCGAGACATCAAGCTTGAAAAAACTCTCATTGATCGTATCATCGAGACCGTCAACGATTACGTTCGCCAGATGCACAACTGCCAGCGAGACCTTTCCGCTTATGTGCTGTCTGTCGGTCAGACCAAAACCGAAATCAAGGAACTGTTCAGAAAAGTCGATGACCGTGAAATTAATCCGGTTGTCGCAGCTGACACCCTTGGCATGACGGTCGAAGAATTCTTTTCCTTCAAGGAAATGCTCGCCGGTAAACTGGAAATCATGACCCGTCTTCAGGACAAGTGCTGCCACTCGGTGCATGACCTTGAAGAAGTACTCTGGCGTATCAAGCGCGGCAACCTTTCCGCCATGCGTGCCAAGCAGGAGCTTATCCGCGCCAACCTGCGTCTGGTCGTTTCCATTGCCAAGAAGTACACCAACCGCGGCCTCCAGTTCCTTGATCTGATTCAGGAAGGCAACATCGGCCTCATGAAGGCTGTGGACAAGTTTGAATACCAGCGCGGATACAAGTTCTCGACGTATGCGACATGGTGGATTCGTCAGGCCATTACTCGCGCCATTGCGGATCAGGCCCGTACCATCCGTATCCCTGTCCACATGATCGAAACTATCAACAAGCTTATCCGTACATCGCGTTACCTTGTTCAGGAGCTCGGTCGCGATCCGTCTCCCGAAGAATCGCGGAACGTATGGATTACCCGCTTGAAAAGGTCAAGAAAGTACTCAAGATTGCCAAGGAACCCATTTCCCTTGAAACCCCCATCGGTGACGAGGAAGATTCCAGTCTCGGCGATTTCATTGAAGACAAGAAGGCGACTGCTCCGGCAGAAGAAGTGGTTTCCACCAAACTGGGTGAACAGATCGCTTCCGTCCTGTCCGACCTGACGCCTCGAGAAGAGCAGGTTCTGCGCAACGTTTCGGAATCGGTGAAAAGTCAGACCACACTCTTGAGGAAGTGGGCAAGCTCTTCAACGTTACCCGAGAACGTATTCGTCAGATCGAAGCCAAGGCGCTCAGGAGCTGCGTCATCCGGTCAGAAGTGCCCTGCTTCGCTCCTACTTCGAAACTAGACACTCCAAAGGGCGAAGTTCAGCTTCCCGGCCCTTTTTTTAACTTCTACACGCTCATCTCATCATGGAATCATTCATTTTTGCCTTTATCGTGCCCTTTGTCGCTGTGATTCTCGATTCACTATTCGGCGACCCTCACAGTCTTCCGCACCCAGTCCGTTTCATAGGACAGGCTCTTGATGTTTTGAAAGTTCCGCACGAAAGGTAGGGCTTGGCCTGCGAGTGGCAGGGTGGGCCGCCATGATTCTTTTCTCCGCTACTGCCTGGGGTATCGTGGAATATCTCATTGCCATTCCATACCTTGGTATTTTGATAGCCGTTTACCTTGCTTATGCAGGCTTGGCTCTCGGTTGCCTTGTTCGTGACTCACGAAGAGTTGCCGCGCTTCTGGACACAGGAGACCTGCCCGGAGCCCGCAAGGCTCTTTCAATGCTGGTGAGCCGCGATACAGAATCGTTGGACCCCAACGGGATTCGCCGTACGCTGGCTGAAACCGTCAGTGAAAATCTCAATGACGGTTTTGTCGCCCCCATGTTCTACCTCGCCATTTTCGGACCGGGAGGATTGTGGGCGTACAAAGTGGTCAGCACCATGGATTCGATGTGGGGCTACAAGACTGAACGATTCAAGGATTTAGGCTATGCGGCTGCAAAAACAGATGACCTGCTGGCATTTATTCCGGCACGCATTACAGCTCTGCTGTTGCTTGTTTGTCGGAAAAAGATTTGATTTGAACGTTGATTTGGCAAAAGAGAAATACAAGGCTGATGCAGTCAAAATGGAAAGCCCAAATGCAGGCTGGCCCATGGCTGCCGCTGCATGGCTCTTTGAAGCCAGATGGGAGGGGTGGCTGTATACTTTGGTAAACTGAAAGAAAAACCCGTACTCGGCCCGAAAGGACTCGTTTGGGACAAAAGGAATATTCGTCAGCTTATCAATCTCAGCAAATCAGCCGGACACCTAGCAGCCTGGGTTTCATCCTGACACTCGGCTGGCTGCAGATCATACTATAAAAAAGGGCTCCTTTCGGAGCCCTTTTAATTTACTTTTCGCCGAGTTCGATACTTCGCAGGTAGCATTCGAAAACGCCGTCAATGATGTCACCCCGAAGGGCCTGACGCTCAAAGTGCATAAGCGCTCTGGCGGTCGTTCCACCAGGAGATGTAACCATCTCACGAAGCTGTGTTACGGAGTATTCGCTCTCGCTTGCGAGTTTGGCAGAGCCAAGGAAAGACCTTTGACCATTTCTGTCGCCTGTTGACGCGTCAATCCAAGTGCCACACCGGATTCTATCATGGCATCCATGAAGTAGAAGACATATGCAGGACCGGAGCCGATAACGCCGGTAAAAGCATCAAACTGTTTTTCTGACAGGACATGAGCCTGACCGACTGCCTCAAAGAGGCTCGGCACAAACTCACGCATATCGTCAGTCAGTCCATCGTCATCCAAACAGACGGCAGAGACGCCTTCAGAAACAAGGGCGGGAGTATTTGGCATGACCCGGACAACGGGACAGCGATTATCTACCCATTCCTTGTATTGCGGCTGCTTGATGCCTGCGCAAATGGATACAAGGCATTTGGAATCGTCCAATTTCGAAGCAATTTCCCTGACTACGGGTTCGGCCTGCTGTGGTTTGACAGCCAGCAGAATGTAATCACATACCTTGGCAAGATCCACAGCATTTTCCTGAACCACGATTCCAAACTGTTTGCTGAGAGCATACACCTTGGCAGAGTTCGGATCTGTTCCATGAATCTGGATGTCATCACGAGATGTAAGGCCACTGATAATGGCCGACCCCATGTTACCTACACCGATAAACCCGATTTTTGTCATTAGCCCACCAGCTCGTCGTCGTTGAAGAAGTAAGCCACCTCGGTCTTGGCGGTGTCAGGACCGTCGGAACCGTGGCAGGAGTTATTCTGAATGTTCTGACCGAAAGCAGCACGGATGGTTCCCTCTTCGGCGTCTGCCGGATTGGTTGCGCCCATGAGGTTACGGTATGCTTCGATAGCATTTTCGCCTTCCAGACAGGAAACGACGACAGGACCGGAGATCATGTAATCAACCAGTTCACCGAAGAAGGGACGTTCCTTGTGAACAGCGTAGAAACCTTCAGCCTTGGCACGATCCATGTGGATCATCTTCATGGCTTTGATTTTGAGACCGGACTCGGTGATCATTTTGAGGATGTCGCCGATAAGGTTACGTTCCACTGCGTCAGGCTTGATGATGGAAAAAGTTTTTTCGATAGCCATTTGAATCTCCCTTGTGAGTTTCTTTCTTATACGTATAGGCAGGAATTTGCCACTATATCCCCAGGACTGCCCGGAAAACAGTCCTAACAAAGCAACATTCGGTCTGAGACACCTTCTTCTCCGCGCAATTTGGAAAAACGCAGGAGAAGGTCTTCGACCTTGAGGTTCTTTTCTCCTCCCCGGCAATGTCCAAGACAATTTCGCCGCGGTGGAACATGATGAGACGATTGCCCATGCTGATGGCCTGATTCATGTTGTGCGTAACCATCAAAGCCGTCAATTCTTGCGATTGTACGATTTCAGCCGTGATATCGAGAATCATCCGCCCGTCTTCGGATCAAGGGCGGCAGTGTGTTCGTCAAGGAGCAGCAGCTGCGGACGGACAAGTGTCGCCATAAGCATTGTTAGAGCTTGGCGCTGGCCGCCGGAAAGCAAACCTGTGCGGACTTTGAGTCGATCTTCAAGTCCGAGTTTCAAAATGGAAAGCTGTTCCTTGAAATGTTTTCTGTCGTTTGTTTTGACCCCCATGGACAGTCCGCGCTTCTTGCCTCGTTTCATGGCCATGGCGAGATTCTGTTCAATAGTTGCTCCGGAACAGGTACCGAGAAGGGGGTCTTGAAATACGCGGCCAATAAGTGCAGCGCGTTTATATTCAGGCCATTTGGTCACATCTTCGTTGTCCAAAACGATTTGTCCTGAATCAAGCGGAAAAGTTCCAGCAAGAGCATTCAGAAAAGTAGATTTCCCGGCACCGTTGGAGCCAATAATAGTAATAAAATCGCCACTATTAACTTTCAGTGAAACATTATTGAGGGCAACAACTTCGTTGACGTCCCCCTTGTTGAACGCCTTGTTGAGAGCTGAAATTTCTATCATGAAGCCTCCGGGCAATGAATTTCTGTTTCATTTTCGGCATGACGAGTGCAAAATGACAAGCAGGGCAGTAATGAGGTTGAGGTCACTCGGTGTGAAGGAAAAGCTGCCAAGTTTGAGCCGAGGCCAAAGCGATTGCGACACGGTATAGGACCGAACCAAGCAGCGCAGCAATAAGAGCACGCGAAATCGTTTTGTCGCCAAAACGGTTTCGCCGATAATAACCGAGGCAAGGCCGGCAATGATGGTACCGACGCCCATATTCACGTCCGCAGCTCCCTGATTCTGGGCCACAAGGGCACCGGAAGCAGCGACTAGAGCATTCGACAACCCGACACCGAAAATAATGACGTTGTCGGTATTTACTCCCTGACTGGTTATCATCTGAATGTTGTCACCGGTTGCCAGAAAAGCCAGACCGTGTTCGGTGTGCAGAAACCAGATAAGTATGAACACTGCGATAAAGCAGATGATTCCAAAAGAAAAATCGGTGTGGAAAGATAAGCCACGAATCCGGAAAAGTTCATGAACCAGTCCACAACGGTGTCCTGTCCAAGCAGGGCCATATTGGGACGTCCATGATTCGAAGGTTGATCGAGTACAGTGAAATCATGGTCAGGATGGAAGCCAGCAAATGAAGAATCTTGAATTTGGTATTCAAAATTCCAGTCACGGCTCCAGCAATGAATCCGGCACAGGCTGCTAAAAATATTGCAAGAAGCGGGGAATAGCCGGATGTAATCACCACAGCAGAAACAGCCGCTCCAAGTGGAAGGTTCCGTCAACGGTGAGATCCGGAAAATCAAGCACCCGGAATGTGAGATAAACACCGATAACCATAAGGCCATAGGCGAATCCCTGTTCCATAGCTCCGAAAAGTGCGTAAGTGGTCATGCTGTTTCCTGTTAAAGTCGGTTGGCCGCGATATCCTGAATCACAATGAGAAAGGCGCGTTGCGGACAACGCGCCTTGTATACTTATTGCGTCGAATACGCAAATGCCAAGCTTTTATTCAATGACTTTGGCAGCTCGTTTGATAACCGTTTCGGGAAGGGGGACGCCCATGGAGGCTGCGGCCTTCTTGTTTACATGCAGATTCAGATTGTGAAGCAACTCGACGGGCATGTCTGCCGGCTTGATACCTTCGACAAGGATTTTGTAAGCCATGTCACCTGTTTGAAGTCCCATTTTATAATAATCAACAGCAATGGCTGCAATAGCGCCACGAGCAACGGAATCAACATCGCCTACGATAAGCGGTAAACGATTCTGTTTGCATACCTTGATGGCAGATTCCAATGCTGAAATAGCTGTGTTGTCCGTGGGAATGTATATGACATCACAACGTCCGACCAGGCTTTTGGCTGCCTGATACACACCACTGGAGTTGGCGATAGTGGCTTCTTCTACTGCGAGACCAGCCTTTGCAGCCTCCTCGTTCAGCTTGTTGACCAGTACGACCGAGTTGGGTTCGCCTGCGTTGTATATCACACCGATGCTTTTGACGGTCGGAACGATTTCCTGAATCAATTCAATGTGCTTGTTGATTGGCGGGAAGTCCGTCATGCCGGTAATATTCTTTCCGTCAGAGTTCTGAAGATCCTTGACCAGTCCGGCCGAGACAGGATCGGTTACGCCTGTAAAGAGTATGGGGCGGTCATGAATTTTCTGTGCAGCAGCCTGAGCGCCGGGAGTGGCGATAGCAAGAATGAGGTCTGGTTGTTCATCCCTCATCTGATTGACAATCTGGATGTTGGTAGCGGCATTGCCCTGAGCAATATGAACATTAAACTCGGCTTCCACGCCTTTATCCTTCAAACGATCAATAACGCCGTTACGCATGGCGTCAAGCGAGGGGTGCTCGACAATCTGTGTAACGGAGACAGTGTAGGTTTTTCCGGCAAATGCAGTGGTGGCAACAATAAGAATTGCCAACAAAGACAACAGTACTTTTTTCATGGGACAGGCTCCTCCAAAATATTTCTGTAGTATCTGGACTGGCGAGCACTCGAAAGTCAAGTGATTCGCGAAAACCAGACATAAAAAAGGCCGCATTTGCGGCCTTGAATTCAATATCTTCAAATTATGTTAAAAACGAATTTCTTCTTCTTTAGTCACCTGGAAAGACTTGTTGCCTTTCACGCGGCCCGGATATCCGTAGAACTTACGCACGCCTTCCACTTCTGCTTCAAGCATTTCGTCTTCATCCGTATCAAGCAGGATGATATCTCCTTCCTGGAGATACAGTAACTGACGGCCACTGATGGTTGTTCGTCCCATGCGCACCACCATTTCAACAGGTGTTTCCATGAGTCGTTCCTTGAATCGATTGATCCAGACATGGTCGACTTCAAGACGCTCAGACTGAAAAGAGGCGTGCAGCTTTGAGCGAATCGGTTCCATTGTCGCGTATGGCAGACATACGATCAGAGAGCCGATGGCATTTTCAAGCTCGACCTCGAAAGTAACGACGATGACGACGTCGGAAGGCGGAACAATGGCGGCAAACTGCGGGTTTACCTCAGTTCGGACCATCTCGACGTGCACTTCATGGACTGGCTTCCAGGATTCCTCCATGTTTGCCAATGCAATCTTTACTACACGTTCGACAATAGCCTGTTCAATCGGAGTGAAATCACGTCCCTCAACCTTGGGCTGACTGCCTGCTCCGCCAAAAAGTTTCCACCAAAGCAAAGACAAGACGGGAATCAACAACAAGCAGGGCGTTACCGCGCAGTGGATCCATCTTAAAAATGGAGATGGATGTCGGGACCGGCAGGGAACGCATGAAATCACCGAACTTGGACATATCAATGGATATCGGGTTGATATCCACACGCTTACGCATGGTATTGGCAAGTGCGTTGGTGCAAAGTCGTGCAAAACGGTCGTTGACGATTTCGAGAACGGGCATACGGCCACGAATGATTCTGTCCTGATTGGCCAGATCAAACGAGACCACACCGGAGTCATCCTCCGGTATTTCGGTTTCCGTTTCTACATCCCCACCGGAAAGACCCCGGAGCAGGGCATCAACTTCATCTTGTTCGAGGATTTTGCTCATTGGGAAAAAGCCTCATTTGTTCGCCGATTTTTCGGCCCGTTTGCCACCGCTAGTGCCGGGATTTTGAACACAGTGAAACAATTAGCAAAAAGTGGACCGACTCTTTTCATACTTTTCGGCAGAATGGGTGTTTCACTTAAGAAATTGTTACACGCCCACTCACACGAAAGCAATAGCACGAGGCTTACTCAAAGGCTTTTTTTTGAGAAAAAGTCTGGAAAAAATTATATAAAAAGCACAACCGCCTATTCGTGCTCAATAAGTATGCATATAAATCAACACGTTACTAACTGACATGGATTTTTAACAAAGTAACTAACTGAAAACTGAGTGCCTCTTTAAAATACTGGTAACGGCAAAGTCTATTGATGAAACTATTTTGCTGCAGGGATTTTTGAAATCGAGACAAGCTTAACAGAAGAACCTCGTTCCGCAGTCCATTTTTTCAATGCGGTCAAAGTTTCCCGGTAGGGATGACCAATGGCTATGGCTGTTCCCTGTTTCCGCGCGACATTTTCTGCTTTTTTCAATTGGTGAACAATCGCGTTCACGTCTTTGACATTATCTATAAAAATATCGCGTTCGTAAAAGGGGACTGCCGCCTGTTTCGAAGCGGGCCGGCCGACACTCTTGCCAGTGGTCAGGCTATCCAAAAAGAAAAGGCCATGTTGCTTGAATGCTTTGAGGGCAACCTGCATCTTTTCCGTATTTTCCGTGAATCGTGACCCCATATGGTTGTTCACGCCGATGGCTTCCGGAATTTTGGAAACATTGAGTGCTACACGTTTACGAATGGCATCGTCCGACATACTGACAAACAGGGCATCATCACCGGGATTATACCGAGGGAACTGCCTTGGCTCCATTGGAAAATGGATAATAAGCTCGTGCTTTTTTTCAACAATCAGTTCTACTGACTCTCTGGTAAAACTTGCATTGGGCCAGACTGCTAAAGTAACGGGGAAATCGAGGTTGACCAATCCCCTGAGTACAGCCTTGTTTTCACCAATGTCATCAATGACAACAGCCAGAAGCGGTCCGTGTTTCTCTTGCGGTACAGGAAGCTGCATCGGGATGTCTTTCAGCAACAATCGATGTGTTGGCAGTACACCGATAGAAATCAGCGCCTCTTTGGGACCATTATCCGTAATAGCAGCTTCAGAATGACGAGCAGCCAGCCGTTTGTGCAGTGTCGTCAGAAAAGCTTTCTATCCGAAAGGGCAGGAAGCTGAAGGACCTGGTAATGATAACCGTGTCCATCCTTTTCCCGTATTTCCACATCCAGCAGATTCAGTTGGTTCATTGCGATCTTCAGATCGCGCATGGTCTCGATGATGGCCAGATCAATCTGTTTGACCTGATCTTCCATTTCGGAAGAAGTATCTTCCTCGTACACTTTGGAAGTAGCGGGTGCGGCCTGAGGAGACTCGATAACCTGTGGAGGCGGAGTAGGGGACTGCAGCAAGGAATAACCTAAAAAGGCCAACCCCAGAAAAGTTACGATAAAGAAGAAAACAAGAGGCCCGGGGATACAGCTTCCTCAAGAAGCTGTCCGGCCCGGGCTTTTCCTGCGTGGTTTCTTCCAGGGAACGATCGTCCATGGGAACCATTATCCTTTTTACTGAATTTCTTTGAGCTTCGGCAGGCTCTTTACCAATTCCAAAGCCATTCTCAGCTGATTGTCACGTTCAAGCATTTCCTTGGCCTTTTCGGCGTCCAGATCCTTGCCCTTTTTGGCTTTACTGCCATTTTCAAGGTGACGGCTCAGGTCTTTTTCTCGAACAGTGAACCGTTCACGCATGGCCTTGTCTTCGTCCTTGACCGGCGCAACAAAGGGAATTCGGATGTCAGGCTCAATTCCCTCGGCCTGAATGGAACGGCCATTGGGAGTATAGTAAAGAGCAGTCGTCAATTTTATACCGGACCCATCAGCCATGGGAATGATGGTCTGAACCGATCCCTTGCCAAAGGAACGCTCACCAACGATCAGGCCACGCTTGTGGTCCTGAATGGCACCGGCAACGATCTCGGAAGCAGAAGCGGAACCGGCATTGATGAGAGTGACGAGGGGAACTTTCGCTTCCTTGCTGTTGCCTGCGGCGAAGAAGTCCTTTCGATTCGTTTTATCCTTACCCTGAATGTAAACAATCGTTCCGTCATTGATGAATGTATCGGCAACGGAAACAGCCTGACCAAGCAGACCGCCGGGGTTGTTGCGAAGGTCGAGAACAATTCCCTTGAGCTTGTGAGTCTTTTGATATGCAGCAAGTTTCTCACGCATATTCCTTGTGGTGGACTCATGGAATTTCGTCAAACGAAGATAGAGGTAGCCATCCTCGAGAGACTGCGTCTTGACGCTCACGATGGGAATCGTGCCACGTACAATGGCGACTTCCTCAGGCTTGTTGGAATCCTTGTGCAGAATAAGCAGATTAACCGTCGTGCCTTTTTGCCGCGGATGTGTTTGACCGCGTCCATCAAGGTCATGTCCTGCGTGGTCTCGCCATCAATTTCAAGGATGAGGTCACCCGCTTGCAGGCCTGCTTTGTAGGCCGGGGTGTCTTCAATGGGAGAAACCACGGTAAGGCGTCCCTGTTCCTGAGAGATTTCAATGCCGATACCGCTGAATTTACCAGCTGTATCAACCTGCATTTCCTTATAATCTTCAGGAGTGAGATACGTCGAATGCGGATCAAGCTGTTCGATCATTCCTTTGATGGAATTGTCGATCAGCTTTTTACGGGTAATAGGTTCGACGTAGTAGGTTTCCACCATGTCAAGAACCTGGGAAAAACGCTTAAGCGCCTCAAAATGATCGGTTTTCCCCGCCATTGTCGGAGCGGGAGCAATCGTAAGAGTGAAAAGAAGAAAGAATGTACAGATCCAAAGCGCTACACGCATGAAAGCCTCCCCGCATATCGGAGTCGAAGTATTTTTTGCCAACTTTGCATTATTTTAGCGAAGTTAACCAAAGTTTTGGGTTAATTGGTTTTTGATGAAAACGCAATTCAAAATACAAACCGGGACCATCGACCTTCGGATAAAATCCTACCACACCGAGAGGTTCATCCTTCTCGACTTCCTGACCGTTTCGAACATGAGTTTCTGCCAAATAAGCATATAAGCTATAGTAATCAAACCCATGATATAAAATAACAACATGCCCAAATCCTCTCAAGGTATCATTATGAACTACCTTGCCCCAGAAAACAGAACGAACATCAGCTCCTTGCGCCGTACTGATGGCAAGCCCTCGTATAGGCGGATTCGCTCGCATGTTGAATCCGGAAACAAGTTTACCGTCAACCGGCCATGGCAGACTGCGTTTATACAGGGAAAAACGTTTGGTTTTCTGTGATTGAAGCTGGTATTTCAACTCTTCAATGGTGACGAGAATTTCACTTAAATCAGACTCTGCAGTCGATCGTTGCCTCCTGATTTTCTTTAAATTTTTACGCAAAGCATATTTGTTTCCGAGAAGATGGTCCTTGCTTTTGTTAATCTGGACAAGTTGTCCTTCAGCTTCCTTCTCCAAAAGGCGTTGTCTTTCGAGATTCCTGGAAATGCGTTCAGAATTGACTTTAGCCTCTTCCAACTTGCCACTTGTGGCCTTATAAATATCTGCCAGCCAGTTGAAACGGCGATCAAACATGTCCCAGCTTTCAACCCCTTCAAATTTGGCTCGAACATTTTGTAAATGAACTGGCCACAATGTCTGCATCAAGCCGGAAAGCTCCATGCTGATGCGCTGCTTTTCTTTTTCAAGGGCAAAATGATCCTGTCGCGCTTTTTGCTCATCTTCCTTGATTTTGGCTAATATTTTTTCCTGAGATCTAATTTTTCTCTTCAAAAATTTGATGTCATCTTCAATGTCTGAGAGTCGCGTTGATATCTGGCCAGCTTTTTTGGTCAGTTCCCGTACTTTCATTTCCCTTTCGTCCGCTTTCTGATGCTCCTGCTGTAGAGAACGTTGAAGCACTTCACCATCATCTTGAGCGAAGACCGCTGAAGATGAAAGGGTAAGCAGCATTAATAATGGGAAAAAGATACGTTTCATTATTGATCTAGAAAAGATTTCAGCGGGCATGTCGCGCACAGCCCTGCCTTTTTTTTGCACCAATCCTTGCCGACGCGAACGATAAGCGCGTGATATTCATTGTAGAGTGCCACATTTTCCGGCAGTGCGTCCATGAAAAGCTCTTGCAGGCCATGATAATCGATTCCCTCGTACGCCAATCCGTGTCTACTCATTACTCTCTGAGTATAGGCATCTACGACAAAAACCGGATAATCAAGTGCGTACAATAAAATGCAATCCGCTGTTTCAGGCCCAACACCATTGATGCCGAGAATTTGCGAACGAAGGGAATTCAATTCCCGATGTTTCAGATTTTCCAGATTGAAATCCGACTCATGTTTGAGAAATCGAGAAAATTATAAACCCGCTTCGCCTTTATATTGTAATATCCGGCAGGACGAATCAATTCAGCCAACTCTTCAAGGGACAAAGCATGCATGGCCTCCGGATCAAGTGAATCAGCGGCCTCAGATTGGCTATTGCCTTTTCCACGTTCTTCCAGTTGGTGTTCTGCGTCAGGATGGCACCAATAGCTATTTCGAACGGAGTATCCCCCGGCCACCAGTGGCTCGGGCCAAGCGACGCATACATGGCGTCGTACATTTCCATGAATACAGACACTGCCGTCATCCCCGGACTATTTCTGCACTTTTTCCCAGACCAGACAGATCCACTCTCCGTCTATGAAGCGTTCCGGCTGGCCAAAGCCCAACCTTTCATAACATTCCGCTACAGCATCCGACTGTTTCTCCGCAAGAATACCGGAAAGAATAAGGCTGCCACCCGGTTTGACGCGGGCAGTGACGTCGTTCGCAATTTCGATAAGCGGACCGGAAAGAATATTTGCCACAACAAGATCAAATTGAAGGTCGGCGTCAAGACTGTCGATACCGCCGACAGCGAGAGCGAAAACGTCAGAGACTCCATTGGCTTCGACGTTTTCTACCGCACAGACGATAGCCTGCGGATCAATATCAAGTCCTGTCCCGATCAGACCAAGCTTCCCCAGTCCGATGCCGAGGATGCCGGAACCTGTTCCGAGATCCAGGAACGTCTGTCCTGCCTGAATGGTTCCGCTCTTTGCCAATTTTCCAATGGTTTCCAGACAAAGGGACGTCGTGGGATGATGCCCGGTGCCGAAAGCCATTTTGGGTTCGATGACAATATGCGTCGTGCCATTTTCCTCATCGTCTTCAAGCCAAGGTGGGAGAATTCTGAAGGTATCACCGCAGTTGACGGGATTGAAAAAATCCTTCCAGGCCATTGCCCAATTCTCTGACTCCTGTTCGGAATACTTGACTTCACCATCAGGGAAATGAGCCTGAAATTCGCGGACAACTTCCATGCCGAGCGGGTGGTCTTCAAGGTAGAGAGTAAAAGACGACCGTCAGCGAGAGGGTTTCCTCCCATCCATGAGGCACTTTTGATGAAATGAAGACTCCGGCTTCATCAGCAATGTTTTCGGGCAGGGTAAATTCGATTTTCAGAAGGGTGGACATATGGTTGTCTCCAGAAGTTCCATATGACAAGGCCGGGACACAGTGTTCCCGGCCTGTCGGTTAATCTTGTTTGGGTGGCGGATTAAAAAATACCGTCAATAAAGGAGCCTTTTCCAGTGTATTGAAAGCCTTGAGTTGTGGTTTTCTTATCCTGATGCTCAACGGCAGTCTGAACGACAGGGGCTTTCGTCTGATCGTCAAATTCTTCCTTGGCGACCGTTAACTCTTTTTTATCATCATAACGGTTGGGCGCATATTCGCTCACCGACTGAAGAGGATCAATTCCGCTCATGAGGCTACCTCCATTTATAAAGATACGCACTCGGTCCAATAGGGTCAAGCAGCCTTGAAATCGATATCCTCTAAGATAGAGTCCAACACTGTCATGAAAGTACGAACATGATCTTCAGTAATTGTCAGGGGTGGCACAAGACGCAGTATTTTACCCTGCGTCAGGTTGCAGACCATCTTGTTTTCAAGCAGGGCTTTCCAGACGTCCGCTCCATTAAACGACAATTCAATGCCGAAAAGCAGTCCCAATCCGCGAGTGCCTGCAATCTTGTCAGGATGTTTTGCCATGAGCTTTTCTGCCTCGGCTTTGGCAAACGCACCCATTTTCAGTGCTTTTTCAGCCATCTTCTCTTCAAGCATGATATCGATGACTTTCGAAGCAACAGCGGAAACCACAGCGCCCCCGCCAAAAGTTGTGGCATGTGAACCCGGCTCAAAGCCTTTGGCGACTTCATCCGAACACATGACCGCTCCCATGGGGAGGCCATTGGCAAGCGCTTTGGCAGAAGTGAAAATGTCAGGTGTGATGCCATAGTGCTGATGTGCCCAGAAACGTCCAGTACGACAGAGGCCGGTCTGCACTTCATCCACGATAAGCAAGATGCCGTTTTCCTTGCAGATTGCGACGATATCATTGACGTAATCAGTGGGAAGAGGGCGGACACCGCCTTCTCCCTGCACCATTCCACCATGATGGCTGCAGTCTTGCTATTCACTGCACCACGCAGGGCATTGATCTTGCCGAAGGCACGGTGATGAATCCCTCAGGCAACGGACTGAAACCGTCCTTGATAGGTCCCTCCTGCCCGGTTGCCGTCAATGTGGAAAGTGTCCTGCCATGAAACGACCTTTCAAGGGTAATGATTTCGTGACGATCTTCATTGCGAACTTTGCGCATGTATCTGCGGGCCAGCTTGATGGCTCCCTCATTGGCCTCTGCGCCGGAGTTGCAGAAAAAACTTTGCCCGCGGCACAGGTGGACAGGAGTTTCTCAGCCAGATCCAACTGCGGTTCCTGATAGAAAAGGTTGCTGACGTGAACCATTTTTCTAGCCTGTTCAGCCATGACGTCTGCAATATCATCACGGCTGTGCCCAAGGCTGCATACTGCAATTCCGGCAAGAAAATCGAGGTATTCGTCTCCGTCCAGATCGAACAGAGTGCAGTCCTTGGCTTTTGAAACAGCCAGCGGATACCGACCATAAGTGTTACAGAGTAGGGCGTTTTCCCGTTTTTGTATTTCGTCAAATGTATTGGACATGATGCATCCTGTGAAAATTAGTGTTTTCCCGTGGACCCGAATCCTCCGGCACCGCGATCGGTTGAACCGAGTTCGTCGACCGGAGCGAGGACGGCTTGAAAAATGGGCATGAAGACGAGCTGGGCTATGCGCTGTCCGCGCTTGATTCGTCGTACTTCACCCGAGGTGTTCAAAAGAGAAACCTTGATTTCACCTCGATAATCAGGATCGATGACACCAACTCCCTGGCTGACTGTCAGCCCCTCTTTGGTGCCAAGTCCACTTCTGGAAAAGACATAAGCCGCGACACTCGGTTCCTTGATTTCTATGGCTATTCCTGCGGGAACAGCTGCTTTTCACCGGACCGATCTCAAGTTCATCAACATTGATACAGGCCCTGAGGTCCAATCTGCGAATAGTCGGTGGCATACGCCAGATCATTTTCACTCCACACTTCATGGAGATATTTCACATTTACGTCGATTTTTCTCATTTGTTCTACCTGATGCTTGAATTTTCGGTTGGTTGTTTATGGAACTAAAGCCGGGGGCTGTCAATCGCCAAACACAAAAGAGCGCCGAGATATCTTGACCCCGGCGCTCTCTGATTCACGTTTAATGATTCGACTAACAGAGACCTTCCCAGCAGAGATCAAGGTGCTTTTGCTCCATTCGTCGTGTTGCGTAGCTAACGGCTACGGCGAGAATGACTGCGACAGGGAGACCGACGACATTCGGGTCTACCCACTGCATGAGCCACAGCCACGAGCCTTTTGGTGCTGTAGCCACCAGAGTCACCTGCCGGTCAGAGCCTTGCACAGCCCGATGGGAGCCGCTTCCTTCAGATGGACAAACAGCAGCCAGAACATGGATACCGCAAACCCGCCGACCATGGATATCTTGGCGGCAGTCTTGGTCATGCCTTTCCAGTACAGTCCAAGCAGATAAATAGGCAAAAACGATGCTGCACACAGGCCGAAAAAGAAGGCCGTGGCACGAGCAATGATACTTCCCGGAAGCAGCCATGCCCAGATGAGTGTGGCGATGACGGCAACCGTGACCCCAAGACGATTCAATTTCATGGAAGATCCGCCGTTACCGATCTTTACATGCTGCTCAAGAAAATCCCGGGACAGGGATGTGCCGCCCACATGATACTGTGAGCTCATGGTGGACATGGCCGCAGCAAACATGGCTACGAGGAAGAGTCCGGAAAACCACCCCGGCATGATTTTGTCGATATAGAGCGGAATGATCTTATCAAAGTTGCCGGCTGCCATGGCTATGGATATCTTTCCAAATTCCTTGAAGAAAACAACATTTGAAAGTGCACCCGTTACAAAGGCCACCCCGGTCATGAGCAGGATGAAGACACCGCCAATGGCAACAGCCCGGTTCAATTCGCGATCACTGGGAACCGTCATGTAACGAATGGCAAGCTGCGGCTGGGCCAGCACACCGATACCGACACCATAAATGATCGTGGTATAAATGGTTAGGCCGATAGGGGAGTCCATATGTGGCCCCGTTGTCCATCCGGTAAGTCCTCCCTTGAGCAGTTTGTCCGGCACAAGGTTGACCATATCTGTCAACGCCTGATGCGCTTCGGTCACGCCACCGAGCAGGGAATACGTCGTGACAATCAGAATAAGCATCATTCCAGCCATGATGGAGCCTTGAAATGCATCAGTATACATGACTGCCCTCAAACCGCCGGTAACGACGTAAAGAGCGACAAGGGCCGTCACAATCAGCAGCCACGCGCCATAACTGACGGCAGGGAAGGCCACTTCAAGCATTCTGCATATACCGATCAAGACTGCTGCGGCATAGACCGGAATAAATACGAAAATGACAACACCTGAAAATTGTTGGATGAATTTTGACTTATATCTTCTGCCGAGCAGCTCGGGGAAAGTGTGTGCATCAAGCGCCAGTCCCATACGACGGGTGCGTTTGCCGAAACAGACCATGGCAATGAACACACCGACAAAAATAGTAAGGAAGGTCAGCCAGAGCAGCGACATGCCGAACATTCCGGCAACACCGCCGAAGCCGATGATGGCTGAAGTCGAAACAAATGTTGCGCCATAGGACATGGCAAGAATGAATGGGTTCATCTGCCGTCCAGCAAGCATGTAATCAGTTGATTTTTTGGTTTTTTTCCATGCTTTATAGCCAAGGTAAAAGATAACAATTAAATAGATGAGTATTCCGAGGATTTTACCTTCCATTTATCCATCCCCCTTGGATGATGACCGGAATCATCTCCTGCATCATTCCATTTCACAATTCCGTAAACGACGCACAGTACTGTTGCCCCGATACTCATCCAGAAAGCCAGAGCAATCTCCAGGCTACCGAATCCCAACATGACCTCTCTCCTTGGTCTGCGGACTGGGCGTATGGTCGGCGGATAAAACAAAAGGGCCGCCGGCTATACGCCTGCGGCCCTTGTTATTGATGTGGTTCAACCTCTTTCAGTTATACACACACCCCAAGACCGCAGGCGCTTCTAAAAAAGCGAAAGCTAAAAAAGAAAAAGTAGCTAAAGCGGTTCTGGTTTGTGTTCATATAAACTCCACTATGCAGCTTTCAGCTTTATGTCAAGCTTGCATTCTTGGCTAACTCCTCCACAAAGCGCGCTACACCGCCATTTTTTGGGAAGACGACATTCACACGATTATATGGTCATCCTTTAATAATAGGCAGACAACTCGACGCTTATATTATGGACTTCTTGCAATTGAACAAAAAATGAACACATGTACAAGAATGTTTTTTGCCTATAAAATCAAGCTTTTAAAAAGTTTTCTTGACAGCTTGTAGCAGGATGTGCTTTCTTGTTTTCTCCAATAACGCTCAGGTTTTTACCTGAATTGTAAAAAACGGAAAAGCCAACCTGTTCATTTTAGCAAAAAGATGACTTTTTTGGCAACAAACTGAAAGAGGTAACCGTCTTGCTGTTCCAACCCGTCAATAAAAACTACCATGAGTTTTGCATTGACCGAGACAAAGACCTGTGCATCAACTGCAAGGTTTGCGTCCGACAGTGTTCCTACGAAGCCCATTACTGGGACGAAAATCGGCAGAAAGTCATGCATGACAACACCAAATGCATCGGCTGCCATCGCTGCGAAGCCCTTTGTCCCACAGCGGCCCTCAACATTCGCAAGAAACCTTCGGAATTCAGGACAAACAGTCTATGGCGTCCTGTCTTCCTCCAAACATATACAAACAGGCTGACACTGGTGGGGTGCTCCTCGCCGGTATGGGATCGCCTGTTGACATTCCTGTTTAC
>LQAI01000122.1_pt1 | contig 18339 bp, 28 predicted proteins | sample 1535821 | NCBI WGS metagenome assembly LQAI01 (sample SAMN04331586, study PRJNA305678) | bioreactor metagenome | isolation source: bioreactor_5 inoculated with Wadden Sea sediment 1st replicate of a... | place: Germany:Bremen | reverse complement strand
TTATACAATTAATGTTTCATTCTATTCTATAAGGAGACAATATGTTTGCATTGCAGAGACTAGATCGTATTAAAGAGATTTATTAGAGAAAGAACGGGTAGATGTTCAATCTTTATCTAAAACATTAGATGTAAGTGATGTGACCATCCGTAAAGACCTAGAAAAACTTCGTAAAGAAGGATTCATTGTAAAAACCCATGGTGGAGCAATGCTTGCTAAAAGTGATTCTAAGAAAAAAACGGATCAAGTTAAGTTCGAGACGGATCATTTACCTCTTAAAAAGCAAATTGCCAAGAAAGCGTACGAACAAATTGAAAAGGGTGACAGTATATTTATTGGTTCTGGTGTGACGTGCTTTTTGTTAGCACAAATGGTGCGTAAGGAAGATAAGCTTTCGGTCGTGACAAATAATGTGTCAGCAGCAGCTTTTTTAAAGCAAAATGCACAAAATGTTATTCTAATTGGTGGGGAAATATCAAGTCATGAGAACTTGCTATTTACATCGAGCGAAAAAGTAGAAGAGTACTTTAGAAATATATTTGTTAATAAAGCTTTTACAAGTGCAACTGCTGTTGATTTTGAATGTGGAATTACAGTAACAAGAGAACTGAGTACATTTATTTATAAAGAAATAAAGAGTATAACAAAAAAATGGTATCTTATGGCGGAATCTATGAAATATGATCGAGTTGCCATGTATCAGGTTGCTAAGGTCAATGATCCTGATGTTTTTATTACCAACGAAATGGTACCAAAATACGATGCATATTTCAAAGAAGAGAAATAAAGAAATCGTAAATAGCATAAAAATGAGAACAGTATAGATTACTATATAAAAACAGCTAAGCATATTCATATGTTTTAGCTGTTTTTGTATAAGCCTTTAAATTGGATGAAACTATGCTCAATAATTAATCTAGATTGTCTAAATTTTTATTAGAAAATGATTGGAGTAAGAATATAGGGATTAGAACAGGGAGATGAACATCGTAATTATGTGGTCTGAAACATAGCAAAACAAAAAGCATTAAAACTATAGACAAGGCAAAAATAAAAATAAATATAATCAAAACGTAAATAAAAAGAAATATAAAAGAACTAAAAAATAACATTTTATACTTGAGGAGGCAGAAATGAGCACACGACGCTTAACAGTTGGACAAGCATTGGTAGAATTTTTAATAATCAGTATGTGTCCTTTGATGGTGAAGAGAGTAAATTTGTTCATGGTGTTATCGGCATTTCGGACATGGAAATGTTGTGGGCCTAGGCGAGGCGCTTTACAATAACAATGGAAAACTAAAGTATTACCAAGGGAAAAATGAGCAATCCATGGGTCATATTGCAATGGGTTATGCTAAGCAAAAGAATAGACGTAGCATAATGGCGGTTACAAGTTCCATAGGACCAGGTGCACTTAACATGGTTACTGCTGCTGGTACTGCAACGGTTAATAGGATACCTGTTCTTTTCTTACCAGGTGATGTTTATGCAGATCGTCAACCTAGCCCTGTTTTACAGCAAATCGAAGATCCATCAAGTTTAGCTACTTCTGTAAATGATGCATTTAAACCTGTCAGTGCATATTGGGACCGTGTTGATAGACCAGAACAGTTAATGTCAGCATGTATTAATGCAATGCGTGTTCTTACAAATCCGAGAGACACAGGTGCAGTTACAATTTGTCTACCTCAAGATGTTCAAGGAGAAGCATATGATTATCCGGAAAGCTTTTTCCAAAAACGAGTTCATTATATAGAACGAACTCCTCTAACAGAGCCGGCATTAAAACGTGCAGCACAAATGATTAGGAAGAGTAAAAAACCTTTCATTGTGAGTGGTGGAGGCGTGCGTTTTTCTGAAGCAGGAGAACAGCTCAAAGCATTTGCAGAAAAGTTTAATATACCTTTTGGTGAAACACAAGGTGGTAAAGGTACGATTGTTTGGGATCATCCACATAACATGGGTGGTGCTGGTGTAACAGGCGCACAAGCGGCTAATAGATTAGCCTTGGATGCAGATCTAATCATTGGTGTTGGTACACGCTTAAATGATTTTGTAACAGGATCTAAGAGTGGCTTTGGAGACGTAACGCCGCTTATGACAATAAATATAAATGAGTATGATGCATATAAAATGAATGCAGAACCATTTATAGCTGATGCAGGAACTGCACTGACACAGTTACAGAACGAGTTAGAGAAAGTCAATTATAATCAGCTTATTCTAACGAGATAAAAGAAGAAATAGACCTATGGAATAAAGAAGTAGATGCATTGTTTGCTCAAGATCCTAAAGAGGGTATTTCTCAAACACGTGTGCTAGGAGAGCTTAACGAAAAACTCATGGCTCAAGATGCCATCGTAGTTGGTGCGGCAGGAAGTTTGCCGGCTTGTTTACAACGTGTTTGGAGAACGCGTACACCAGGGGCTTATCATATGGAATTTGGTTTCTCTTGTATGGGGTACGAAATAGCTGGTGCACTTGGAGCAAAAATAGCTGAACCAGACAGAGAAGTATATGCAATGGTCGGTGATGGTAGTTACTTAATGTTGCATACTGAGCTCGTAACGGCTATGCAAGAACGACTCAAAGTCAATGTTGTCTTGTTAGATAACAGTGGCTTCCAGTGTATTCATAATCTTCAAAGAGGACAGGGAATACCAACATTCGGAACTGTATTCCAGTTTAGAGATGAGAAAACAGGCCATCTATGCGATGGAAATGTACCCATAGATTTTGCTATGAACGCTGAGTCGTTTGGCATGAAGGCATATCGGGTAAATAAGATAGATGAGTTAAAAGCAGCCTTTAGATCCACAGAGGCAGATACTGTTTCAACACTCATAGATATTAAAAGTTTTAGCAGGAACCATGACCCACCACTACGACACATGGTGGAGAGTTGGAACACCAGCAGTTTCTGAACTTGAAGAGGTTAATAAGGCTTTTGAAGAAACAGAAGAAGGACGTAAAAAAGCAAGAGTTATATAGTAAATGAATATGAATCACAAGGTGAAGTAGAGTAGTGAAACAGCTTGTGATTCATATTATAACCAGTTTGTTATTAAATTAACATATTACGAGATTATGCTGTAGAGACAGTATATACGAAAGGAAAAAAATTAATGAGAGATACGTTTAGCAAAATGGACTTAAGCAAGCATTACATTAAAACTTGGTTGTGCACCTATCAACTGGACAAATGATGACCTTCCAGAGCTTGGTGGAGAACTAACATTTGAACAATGTATTAGTGAAATGGCGCTTGCAGGTTTCACGGGCTCAGAAGTTGGTAACAAATATCCAGAAGACGTAAAAGAACTTGCAAGAGCTCTTGATCTTCGCGGTATGCAAATATGTAACCAATGGTTCAGTTGCGAGTTTTTAATTAAACCACAAGAGGAAACCCTTGCACGTTTTGAAGAACTTACTGATAGACTTAATACTTTAGGAGCAAAAGTCGTTGGTGTTTGTGATACATCTGTTACTATCCAAGGTGACATTACTAAAAAATGTTTGATGATTCACCTGTCTTATCAGATGACGATTTTGATAAAATTGCAGCTGGCCTTAATAAAATGGGCGAGATTGCAAAGAAAAAAGGAATGCAAATTGGTTACCATTATCACATGGGTACAGGTGTTCAATCACAAGAAGAATTTGATAAACTAATGGACCGATGTGATCCTGAGTTAGTAGGTGTGCTATACGATACAGGCCATGCAACCTTTGCTGGAGAAGATGCTGTTGCTGTTCTTAAAAAGTGGATAGACAGAGTGGTTCACATTCATTTTAAAGACGTAAGAAGCGATGTACTTCAACGTGTTAAAGATGAAAAATTAAGTTTCCTTCAAGCAGTTAAAGAAGGTATTTACACAGTACCTGGCGATGGTGACATGGTTGAATGGGATAGTATATTTGAAATTATAGCAGCAAGCGACTATAAAGGTTGGATTGTTATTGAAGCAGAACAAGATCCGGCTATAGCAGACCCCTTAGAGTATGCTATTATGGCGCGTAAGTTTATAGCTGACAAAACTGGATTATAGGAATCGTTAAAGAAATGCGAACACCATCAGCTAATTGGTGGAATGATGCTCAAATGCAACCTAACAACCTCTAGCCGACGTCCATGTCGGCATCGGCTTCAAACAGCGTCCTGCTGTTTGCACGGTTACATCCTGCGCTCACTGATTAAAGTAGCAGATTCCTTGTTAAGCATTTCTAAAACGAATCATATAATCCGAGTGCTTTAAATTAAAGTATTTGATTCCTTGCAGAGCATTATAGAAACAAAGCTTAAAAACCTAGCGACAATTCTTAATTGGTTTTAAAAGTAATCCTAGTGCAAATTGAATGTAAGTTTCACACACCAAACGTAGTGGCGGGTCTTGCGGCCGCCAGCTGATATAATGAATAAAAAAAGATTTAACCCTTTTAGCGTCTTTAGTGTATTTAGTGGCAAAAAAATTGGTTTTAATTCTATCAGCTTTTAGCTCATATGAAGGAGTAATATGATGATCAAGTTTATTGAAGATCGTGAAATTGATGTTATTACCGTTGGACGTGCTGGTATTGATCTATATCCGCGTGAACCTAACCGCATCATGGAACAAGTACAGACCTATGCCAAGCATGTTGGTGGATCATCAGCAAATATTGCTGTTGGTTTAACGCACTTAGGTAAGAAGACAGGTATGATCAGTCGTGTATCAGATGATGCTTTGGGTCGTTTTGTTATTCAATACCTTGAACGTAAAGGCATTGCTACTGAAGGTGTGCAGATAGACGACAAAGGAGCGCTTAACAGTTTAACGATGACAGAGGTTAAGAGCCCCGAAAACTGTGGTGTTATCATGTATCGCGAGAATTGTGCAGACTTAAACTTGGAAGCAGAACTCATAGATGAACGTTTTTATTAAACAAGCAAAAGCACTTGTTATAACTGGGACGGCACTATCAAAATCGCCTTCACGTGAAGCCACCTTTAAGGCTGTTGAATTGGCTCGTAAAAATGGATTGGTTGTCTTCTTTGATATTGATTACCGACCATATACTTGGCAATCTGAAGAAATTGCAAGCATCACTTACCATATGGCAGCAGAAAAATGCCATGTTATCATTGGTACCCGTGAAGAGTTTGAAGTTATGGAATGTTATACAGGCATAGCCGCTTTATCAGACACCGAAATCGCTCATAAGTGGTTGGGAAAAGGAGCGGATATTGTCATTATAAAGCATGGTGAAATGGTTCACATGCATTTACACAGGATACTGAGCCTGTTAGGCATGGTATTTTCCCTGCAAAACTTAAGAAAACATATGGTGCAGGCGACGCATTTGCATCTGGTTTTATTTATGGCATGTTAGAGAATTACACGTTGGTCGAGTCGTTGGGTATTGGGAGCGCAGCAGCTTCCATAAATATCTCGGGAGATACCTGTACAGAGTCCATGCCAACTGTTGAAGAATTAAAAAAATTACTGGATTACATCGATTAGTGAATAATTTTAAACGTATTATAAATGAAGCATCCCGAGATAATCGTATTGTTTCTGGTTTTAATGTATTTGGATACGAAGATGCTATAGCAATTGTAAGGGCGGCAGAGAAAGTTAATGCACCGGTTATGTTGATGACCAATAAATTTGCAGTAAATCATATGCCAGTAGAATACTGGGGGCTTTTACTCAGAAAAATAGCGGATGATGCTAAAGTACCTGTATGCGTCCATTTGGATCACAGTCAAGAAGCAGAATTAATAGCAAGAGCAATTAAGGCAGGTTACGATTCTGTTATGTATGATGGGTCGCAGTTACCGTTAGAAGAAAATGTACGCAGTACATTGGAAATGGTTAAATATGCACATAGTCGCGGAATCCTGATTGAAGGAGAAATTGGCTCTGTAGGGTATAGCGATTTGCCTGAGAACATGTATAAAAGTAAATACACAGACCCGATGAAGCTGGAATATTCGCATCTAAAACAGGTGTAGATATGATGGCAGTAGCAATAGGGACTGTTCATAAACTTGATATTCCTGAGGCCGAAATCCAATATGATCGTATAGCAGAAATTGAACTGGCTACTGAACTTCCCTTAGTGATACATGGTTTTTCTGGTGTAAAAGATGAAGATGTGATTCAACTGAAAAGATGCCGTATTGGTAAAGTCAATATAGGTACCATCATTCGTCAAGCCATGGGATACACCATCCGTGATGGCTATATAAACCATCCCGATGTATATGATCGCATGACATTTATGGAAGAAGCTATGGAAGCAGCACGTGTAAGAGCGGAAGATAAGATAAGACAACTTTGGAAATAGTAAATGTGCTACGTAACATGTGCAATGTGACATGTAAAAACCGTTCTTCATTTTGTAGGTTAAGTGTTTTTAAGAACGTGTTACGTGTCACATACAACATAAAACGGAGGTTATAAATATGGCAGTAAAAATAAAACAACCCCAAGGTTTTAAACCTGGGTTTAACAATATTGTTGCACAAGATGGTCCATATGCTGAGTATTTAATGGACTTTGCTATGCTCAAACTAGAAGCTGGACAAGAATATGAATGTACATTAGATCAAGAACGTGCTTTTCTTTTGATTTATGGAAATGTAACTTTTGAATGGAATGGTCAAGCTGAAACTGTAGAACAGAACCAAACATTTTATGATGATGATCCATTTACGCTTCATGTTCCTGCAGGTGTAGAGGTTAAAATAACAGGTGTTTCGACAGACTCAGAATTAACAGTACACCAAACAGAAAATGAAAAACAATTTAAAGCTAAACTTCTTAAACCAGCTGATTGTCGTATAGAAAGACGTGGAGCTGGCGTAATGCAAGGTACTGGAGAGCGTCTTGTCCGTACAATTATAGATTATGGAATGAATCCTGATTCTAATTTAATGTTAGGAGAAGACATGCATTACCCTGGTCGTTGGGCAGGTTTCCCTTCTCACCACCATGAGCAACCAGAGATCTATTACTATAAGTTCTTCCCAGAACAAGGTTTCGGACTTATGAAATTAGGTGATGAAGGTGTACTTATGGAACAAAATGATACGGTCCTTATTCCGCCTAACTTTGATCATCCTCAAGTTGCTGCACCAGGATACGGTATGTACTTCTTATGGGTTATAAGACATCTTGAAGGAAACCCATATATTCGTCCTACATTCGTAGAAGAACATGTTTGGGCAGAACAACCTGATGCAAAAATTTGGCTTCCAAAAGAAGACTAATAAGGAGTCTATATGTCACTTAAAATAGGTATTGCGCCAAATTCGTGGGGAGTAGAAGATCCACAAAATCCTTATAACCCACCTTATGAAAAAGTATTTGATGAGGCAAAAAAAGCGGGTTATAAAGGTATTGAATTAGGCCCTTACGGATATTTACCTCAAGATGCAAAGGTATTACAGGAAGCATTAAATCAAAGGGAATTGTGTATTGTAGCAGGTACACTATACGACGATTTAGTGAACCCTAAAAACCTTGATCAACTCGTAAAAAAACACATGAAACATGTGCACTTATGTCTAAGTTACCTAAAGCAGAAAAAGTAGCGGGACAAGGCTTTGAGACACCCTATTATGTCATTATTGATCAGGTCAATGAGCTAAGAGGTAAATTTGCAGGACAAGCAGAAACTGCACCTAGGTTAGGTCTTGCAGAATGGAAGCAGATGATGAGTCACATTAAAGAAATTAGTCGCATTACTTGGGAGATCTATGGTATTAGGTCTGTTGTTCACCCTCATGCAGGCGGTTTCATAGAGTTTGGTGATGAGACAATTCAATTATTAAATGATATGCCTTCAGAAATTGCAGGACTATGTCTAGATACAGGTCATCTATATTATGCAGGCTTAAATCCTGCCGACTGGTTAGAGAAATGTGCTGACCGTTTAGATTACATTCATTTTAAAGACATCAACAAACCTGTGTTCGAAAATGCAGTAAAAAATCAACAAGATTTTTCGATGCATGCTTAGACGGTGTTATGTGTCCAATCGGAAAAGGTGTAGTTGACTATAAGCGTGTTAAAAATGCCTTGGAAAAAATAAATTATCAAGGTTGGATTATGCTCGAGCAAGAACGTGATCCTAGAGATGTTGAAGGTAGTTTGAAAGACGTAAAAGACAGTAGAGCTTATTTAGCTAAAATTGGATACTAGGAGGAATCAAACCATGTTTAATGAAGAACGAAGATTTGAACAGCCTATTCGTTGGGCAATGATTGGTGGCGGTCGTGGAAGTCAAATAGGGTACATTCATCGTACTGCTGCTGCTCGTGATGGATTGTTTCAGCTTGTAGCTGGTGCATTTGATATTAATGCTGAAAGATGTATTGATTTTGGTAAAAATCTAGGTTTAGATACATCAAGATGTTATTCAGACTACAAGGTCATGTTAGAAGAAGAAGGCAAACGTGAAGATGGTATAGAAGCGGTATCTATTGCAACACCAAATAAGTTCCACTATGAAATGTGCAAAGCTGCCTTAGAGGCAAACTTACATGTTATATGTGAAAAACCTTTGTGTTTTACTGTTGCAGAAGCTGAAGAGTTAAAAGAACTAGCCGAAGCAAAAGGTAAAATTATTGGTGTTATGTACGGTTATACAGGACATCAAATGGTACATCAGGCTCGTAAAATGATCGAGAATGGTGACTTAGGCGATATTAGAATTATTAATATGCAATTTGCACATGGATGGCACTCTGAAGAAGTTGAAGCCAATGATCCAGGCACAAAATGGCGTGTAAGCTGAAGTTGCTGGACCTTCGTATGTACTTGGAGATGTAGGAACCCATGCCTTTTATTTAGCAGAGGTTATGGTACCAGATTTAGAAATAGAAGAGTTAATGTGTAGTCGCCAAAGCTTTATTAAAAGCCGGTCTCCCTTAGAAGACAATGCACATGTAATGATTCATTTTAAAGGTGGAGCAGTGGGTAATCTTTGGGCAAGTTGCGTTAATGCTGGAGCTATCCATGAGCAAAAAATCCGTATTGTAGGCTCTAAGGCTTCTATTGAATGGTGGGATGAGCATCCAAACCAACTTTCTTACGAAGTTCAAGGAAAACCTAAGCAACTTTTAGACCGTGGTCATGGGTATCTTTACAATGAAGATCCTGCAGTGAGTGCTAATAGAATCGGCGCTGGTCATTCAGTAGGTTTATTTGAATCATGGGCTAATCTTTATCATCGATTTGCACTAGCAATGGAAGCTAAAAATAATGACGATGAAGTAACATTGAAAGACCTTTGGTATCCAGATGTTCATGCAGGTATTGAAGGTGTTAGACTTATAGAAAAGTGTGTTGAGTCAGCTGATAATGGTTGTAAGTGGGTAGCTTACGAGTAAAAATTTGATTTTGTTTTTGAAGCGTGCACACCCCACATGATTAATAGGATTGTTTTACCCCTAATGTATTAATTAATCACACACATCACTATAAAACATACTATTTATTATGAGATTATTTATCTGAGTAAGTACAAAAATTAAATCTAATGCATTGCTTCAAAACTAATAAAGCCCGATCATACTCTTATGATTGGGCTTTAAGTATATGTATAGTTAATTAAAACGTACTGAATACTGTGTTTATTTTAGAATCATTAGGGGCATAAATAATAAATGGATATAGTAAATTTGAACCATGTGCTTAATATTTTTTAGGAGGCCAATATGAAATTAGAACTCTCAAATATTCAGGAGTCTTTGGAGTTTTTAAGTACACTTATTAGTAATATTCCATCAGCCGTATTTATTATAGATAATAATGTACAGGTCGTTAAAGCAAATGATGCTTTTAATGATGTTTTTCCTTATGCAAGTACAGATTGTGAAGGTGAACTATGTGGAAACTGTTTAGGGTGTGTTTACGCAGTCGAAGAAGAGAAGGATTGTGGCAAGACTTCATTCTGTGGTAAATGTAATATACGCAAGGCTATCAATCAGACCATAAAAAAGCAAGAACCTGTTGAAAGGAAAAGGCTCATGCGTGAGTTTTATCAAGGTGACGACAAAAAATGATGCACCTTGTATTCTCAACCAAATACATTCAATATAAGGGTGAAGATATGGGCCTAGTAATCGTAGATGATATGACGGAGACCGAGCAACTAAAAGCTGAACTTGAAGAAAAAAATCGCTTTTTAAACAATCAAAAAGAGTTTTTGCAGAATTTGGTTGATCAGCAAACAGATAAAATAAAAAAAAATGACCTTGTCTATTGTAGCTGCTTTAGAGAATGCTAATCGTTACAATGATACCGATACAGGAAATCACATAAAACGAGTTAGTGAATACGCTGCACTATTAGCAGAAAAACTGGGATGCGATTATGATTATATCAATAAGATTAGACTCTATGCATCCCTTCATGACATAGGTAAAGTTGGCATGCCTGATGATTTATTAAAAAACCAGGGACCTATACATTTGAAGAACGTGAGGCAATGAAAGAACACGTGACAATAGGTGTTGAAATGTTACAAGACACGGATATTGATGAGATGGCCCGTAATATCATTCATTATCATCACTGTAAGTATGATGGTACAGGCTATAACGTAGAACTCAAAGGGAAAGAAATACCTTTAGAAGCTCGTATCGTAACCTTAGTGGATGTTTATGATGCGCTGACAACAAAAAGGATTTACAAACCAGCATTTACTGAAAATAAAGCTGAAGAAATTATTAAAGAAGGCATTGGAACACATTTTGATCCGGATGTTGTTAATAAATTTTTTTGAGTATAAATCTTTGTTTGAGACCATTAAGCAGAGATATGGTGGTTAGTTAAAAAAGTAGGTGGTTAAAAGCCACCTACTTTTTTCTTGACATGGAATAGATTTTGGATATAATAATGAATAAACATTCATTTAAACGATTAGGAGGTACATATGGCAAACCCATGGATATGAAAAACTAGATCAAGTAAAAAATGCAACCATGGAACTCATGGTTGAAAGCGGATATAAATCCATGACTGTTTTCACGTATTGCCAAACGTGCAAATGTGTCTCCAGGTTACTTGTATAGTCATTATGCAAGTGTAAATGATCTAATAGAAGAGTTGTTAGATACAACTTTCGAAGCATTTGTAGAATATATGAAAAGTGTTGTTGTAGAACTTACTTCTATCCGAGAGTTTGTAAAGATCTATATACAAGGTATGGTTGACTTTACTACGACAGATCCATTACTTGTTCAATTTGTAACAGCTCTCATGGATGATCATGCTTATTTTCATAAGCGTATTAAAAATGACAGTGACTTAGGCATAGAGGAATATATAATTGCCCTTTTAGAATGTGGGCATAATAATTTAGAAATTGGGCAACATATCGATGTACTCGAATTTGTTGCTATTATGATTCGATTACCTCTCAATTATTTGAATCTGAGGTTTTTATATGCTAATAAGTATGGTTCAATTTGTTCAAAAGATGTAAGCAAGTTATCAAGAATAATCATTAATGCCCTTCAATGAAGTAATTAATTGAATTCTATTAAATGATGGATGTGTTGAAATAAGAGGACTAACATGGTGTTCACAAAGTGTTCATAAAAAAGAATCGTCAAAAAGTCTTGACTCTTGCAAAAAAAGAGTAAAATAGATAATGAATAAACGTTCATTTAAAAAGTAGGTGATGAGTTGGCAAGAGTAACAGATCCACAAAAACTTGAAATGATTAAACGTGTAACTATGGAGATTATGTCTGAAAGTGGTTACAAAGACATGACAGTATCAAAAATTGCAAAAATCAGGTGTATCTGCAGGTTACTTATATAGACACTTTGAAGGGAAGGACGATTTAATTAGTCATTTGGTTGATGAATACTTCGAACTTTTTAATTCGTCAACTTGGTCATTCTTTATCGGAATCATCATCTTTTAAAGAAATTGTACATTTGTACACAACAACCCTTATTGAAATGGCTAATGAAGATCCTGTGCCAATTAAGTTTTTTAGGTTCGCTTATGTCAGATCATTCATTTCATAAGTCGAGACTCGAAACCGATGCGAATGCAAAAATTAGAGAAATGGCGAGTCGTGTCATTAGTAATCGAACGAAGACGGGTGAACTAAGGCAAGACATGGATATTGTAGATTTTGTACTGTTTTTTATTGAGATGCCACTGAATTATGTGAATATGCGATTGAATAAAGCATTTAATTCTGAGGATCTAAAAACGAAAAGAAGCAGACAAAATAACAGATATGATAACTAAGGCTTTATCCTAAAACGGATAAAAAAAGCCTTTCGTTTTAACCATTAATGAATAAATATTCATTTATTAATCTGAAATGAGAGAGGAAGAATAGAATGTATAAAAAAGACTGGCAGTTGGATTATTGGTATTAAGTATGGGTTTAATGGCTGGATGCAGTGATGCAGAAGAGACATATGTAGAACGTGCAAGAGCTGTTGAAGTAATGGAAGTAAAGCAAGAAGCATATGATGTGTACTTACCTTATATAGGAACCGTTAATTCCAAAGATATCGTATCATACAGTTTTAAGTCACCTGGTAAAATTGCAAAAGTACTTGTAGATAATGGAGACGTCGTGAAAGCTGGCGATATCCTTGCAGAATTAGACACACAAGAGTTAAAGTTTCAATTAGATGCTGCAAGAGCAACATATCAAACAGCTAATCACAGTGTAACTAAAGCAAAGGAAGCACTTTCTTACGACCAGGATACATTTGAAAGAATGGAAAAACTATATGATGCTCAGGCTATATCGAAAGATACACTTGAACAAATAGAACTCAAAAAGGTAGCATCAGATTCATCTTATAATCAGGCAATACAACAATCTAATGCAGCGAAAGTCGATCTTGATTATAAAAATTACTTAATGAGTAACTCTGTACTAAAAGCAGATGCTGATGGCATGGTAGTAAGTACTCATTTCCAAGAGGGTGAGCAAATAGGAGCTTATACACCGGTTGTGACATTACGTAGTGAAGTACAAGTTATAAACGTTGGTATTGCACAAGATGATCTTGATGAAATTGCAGAGGGTACCCTAGCAACAATTGACGTAAATGGACAAGAAGCAAAAGGCTATATAAATAGCATCTCTGAAGCACCAGATGCAGCAACGCGTACCTATAATGCAGAAGTTATTGTAAACAACTCGTCTTTTAGGTTAGGATCTATCGCAAAAGTTAAGTTTGATGTAGGCCAGTCAAAAGGGATCTGGATTCCGGTTAAATCTGTCTTATCCGATGGAGAAAGTTTTGTATATATTGTTGAAAATGAAAGAGCGTTTAAGCGTACAGTGGATCCTGTTTTCATAAACGATGGTCTCATGGAAGTAAAAGGATTAGAACAAGGCGAATTTGTTGTTACGAGTGGAACCAAGAACATCAGTGATGGGTTCAAAGTAACCATTACAGAATAGGAGGGACCACATGGAGAGTTTAATTAGAGCAGTTATACGCGAACGTCGTGTGACTATATTTTTAGCGATTGTTATTGCCTTTGCAGGGTGCGTCGGATATTACTTCTTACCAAGACAAGAAAGTCCTGATGTATCTATGCCTGTTGCTATGGTTATTACACCCTATCCAGGTGCATCGCCAACAGATGTTAATGACCTTGTTTCTAGCAAAATAGAAGAAGAATTGGCCGAGCTAGATGGTATAGACTATACCAAAGCAGTATCTGAAGAGAGTGTTTCTATTGTAGTTGCTATGTTTGACTCCAATACAGATTACGAAACAGCTATGCAAGATGTACGTAATGCAGTAAGTGATGTTCAGTCAGACTTACCCAGTGGTGCTTTTGCCAGTGAAGTAGACACCGATATTATATCGACAGCTGGTATGATCATCAGTTTATCTGGAGAAAAATATAGTTATGAGCAATTAGCCTCATTTGGAGAACAGTTTAAAGAAGCCTTACAAGATGTTGATGGAGTTACGAAATTTAATATCGAAGGCGAACTAGATAAAGAGGTTAAAGTTGAATGTAGACTTTGCTAAATTGAATCAATATGGCTTGTCATTAGCAGACATAGAGCAATGCTTCAAGCTCAAAATATTGAAATTCCGTCGGGTTCATTAGAAACGAACTATGGAAAAGTAAAAGTGAAAACACCAGGTATCTTTGAATCTGTTGAAGATATTCGTGATTTAATTATAAGTGTATCAACTGAAACAGGTGTTGTTGCAAGATTATCTGATGTAGCAGATGTTTATATGGATGTTGAAGATGGTGTTGCCAAATTCAAACAAAATGGTAACAACGCAGTACTGCTTAATGGATATTTTAAAGAAGGTAAGAACATCGTACTTATTGGTAAAGAAGTGCGTGAAAAAATAGATCAAGTTAAGGCAAATTTACCAGAAGACTTAATTGTAGAGGAAGTAACGTATCAGCCAGATGACGTGAGTAAGTCTACCAATGAATTTATGAGTAGTTTAATTCAAGGGATCATCCTTGTTATGCTAGTTGTTTTCTTAGGGATGGGATTCAGAAACGCCATTGTTGTTTCAGCAGCTATTCCATTATCAATCCTAATGACCTTTGGTGTTATGTACCTTACAGGTATGCAGATTCACCAAATGTCACTTACAGCACTCATTATCTCTCTTGGTGTTCTTGTTGATAATGCGATTGTTATTAGTGATACGGTACAAGTTAGAATTGATAAAGGCGAAGCGTTGAAGAAGCGGCCTTTATGGCAACTAAGGTGTCATCCGTTCCAATATTTGCAGCGACTTTGACAACGGTAGCAGCATTTTCACCACTGTTAGGCTTACCAGGAGCCGCAGGTCAATTTATGTATGCTATTCCTATGGTGCTAATTATCTCTATTGTTGCGGCCTATATAGTAGCCATGTTTGTAACACCTGCTTTAGCAGCTACGTTTTTTAGTAAGTCTAAGCCTAAAAAGAAGAAGTTCAAAGGCATTGACCTTAGAGGCTTCTTTGATAAAAACACTGAAGCTTGCTCTAAGTCAACGCTATAAAACAGCTAATAGGTACCTTTGCTATTTTTATTCTTAGTTACTTCAACTTTATAACACCATGTTACCTCAAGAGTTCTTCCCGTATGTTGATAAAGACATTATTTATATCGACATTGATACAGAACAATCAGGCGACTATGATGCAACAGAAGACCTTACTGATGAAGTTGTAGATGCATTATCAGACGTTGAGGAAATTACGAGTTTAACCGTAGCCATTGGTGATGGTATGCCAAAATTCTATATTACTATGGAGCCAGCGACACCTTCTAGTGCTTATGCACAAATGGTTTGTAAGTTTGATTTAAATTTAGGTGATAATGGATTTGAAGACCGTAAAGCATTTGCATCTTATCTTCAAAGTAAATTAGATGCTAAAATTAGTGCTGGTAAATGTACGGTGCAAATGCTTCAGAATGCAGAACCTATGGAAGCAAAAGTACGTATACGTGTATCAAGTACAGACTATGACCGATTAAGAGAGTTTTCAACCGAATTTAGAGATCGTATAGCAGAAGTACCCGGTACAACCAATGTTAGATATGACATGAACGATGAAGTATATCAAATGAATGTAAATGTAGATGACGAAGTTATGACAAGTCTAGGTGTAACGAAATACGATGTACAGAAACAAATTAATGTTGCACTCTACGGATCAGACACAACAGTTTTCCGACGCGAAGGTAACGAATACAACGTCAAGCTACAGTCGACTATAGAAACGAAGGATGAGCTCGAAAACTTAATGATCAAGTCATCTTTAACAGACCAAAAGATTCCACTGAAACAATTTGCAGAAATTGGATTCAGTTCGAAACAAGATAAAATTATTCAATACGACGAAGCGCAAACAGTAGAATTATTAGCCAATGAATTACCTGGATACAACCCAACAGAATAAGCCAATGCAAATAGAAAACGAAATTATTCCATCCATGGACACATCAGGTGTACGAATTACATTTGATGGCGAAAGAGAATCTATTCAAGATAATTTTAGTGTTGTAGGGTATTTAGCACTTGCTGCAATATTCATTATTTACATTATCTTATTGGTTCAGTTCAACTTCGTTTATGCAACCAGTGGTTATATTATTAACAGTACCACTCTCCTTGATTGGATCTGTTGTAGGACTCTTTGCTTTTAACCAACCGTTTCTCCTTGACAGCCTTTTTAGGTGTTATAGCCTTAATTGGATTGGTTGTTAAAAATGGAATCTTGTTAATCGAATACATCAATGATGCGCGTAAAGAAGGGCACAGCATTGACGAAGCGTGTATAGATGCAGTAGATAAACGTTTTAATGCTATTATTCTAAGCGCCATGACAACTGTACTTGGCCTTGTACCATTAGCTATATCTGGTAGCAGTCTTTTTGCTCCAATGGCTATATCATTAATGGCTGGACTCGTTGTTTCAACCTTCTTAACAATGGTTGTTATACCAGTATTCTATAGCATTACAGAAACATGGATCGAAAAAAGAAAAACAAAAAGAGCCTGCAAAAAGCAGCGTAGTTATTTGATTAAAACCTTAAGGTTGAGTGCAGTATCCCGTGGAAAGGCTCCTGATCTCAACCCTAAAAGGATTTTAATAAAGATAAAAATGAACTTTAAAATGTACACTTCCTAATGACCTGCCAGTCACGAAATTGCATTCTAAAGTTCTGATAAAAGTAACCCAACAAGAAAAACACGCAAAAAGCGTGTTTTTCTTGTATTAGGCTCTCATTGTCAATTATCAATTGTCAATTCTACATTGATCATGAAAAAGTTTACTCCGAAGGATAAAACTTTTTTTGATGATCTTCAGGTAAGCAGTCGGAAAAGCCAATTGATCAAGGTCGTTAATGGGAATCCATCTATACTCTAAATTAGTTTTAATCGTATTTTCTTCAGCCTCAAATCGCTTGTATCGCATATTCCACTTTTGGTGGGTAAAAATATGGGTTTCTTTCTGAAAAGCGCATTTGGGCTTAACCGATAACTTATAAGTTTTAAAAATCCAATTAATAATGTCTTTTTGATTCTTTTGTCTTTTCTACCTGCGGCAAGCTCCATAATCCTCCGAGTATACCTTTTTCAGGTCGTTTAACTACGAGTAAATGACCATCATTTTCGATAAGACACAAATCATAAATAAAAGCTGAGGCTTTCTTTTTAGGTTTTTACGTGGTAGTTGATTTTTGAATGTCTGTTTTATTGCTTTCGCAATAGGCTTTTAAAGGACACACTTCACATTTCGGATTTTGTGGAGTACAAACCAAGGCACCTAGTTCCATTAATCCTTGATTATATGCAGATGGATTATTTTCAGAGACGAGTTGTTCTCCTAATGTATCAATGTCCTTTTTAATATCATTTCTGTCGACTTCTTCTTCAATTTTTAAAAAGTCGAGAATATACACGTATGACATTGCCGTCTATTGCAGCATAAGGTAAGTTGTAGGCAATACTTAAAACAGCACCAGCAGTATAAGGACCAATGCCTGAGAGAGACAATATGGATTTATAATCTTGAGGTAAAGCGCCTCCGAAATTATACACAATCATCTGAGCTGCTTTTTTTAAGTTGCGCGCACGTCTATAATACCCAAGCCCCTCCCAGAGTTTTATGAGGGTTTCGTCATCAACGCTTGCTAATGATTCAACAGTTGGTAAATACGATATGAACCTATTAAAGTAATCTATGACTGTATTAACTTGGGTTTGCTGAAGCATAATTTCAGAAATCCAAATTTTATATGGGTCAGTAGTATTTCGCCACGGTAAATCACGATGATCATTTAAGTACCAAGTGATAATACTGTTCTGAATAGATTCGATTAGTTTGGGATTTTAAATTATTTGAGTAGTTTTTAAGATTCATATAAGCTCCGATAATGGGATTTTAATTACGTAAATTAGTGTAACTTAATTTGAGGATGAATAAAAGGACAGAGAGATAGAGTCGTGAATTGTATTGAAGGTGGCTTTTTTATTATAATTGGTATTTTATTCTATGCAAATTGTTATAAAATTGCCCTTCTTCATGCTTGTAGATAATTTCAAGTGGTATAAATATGAATAACAAAATGGTTGAAGAGCACAAATACATAGTATAAGAAGGTGGCATATGAAAAGGGCACTCTATATAGACTTGTTAAAGGAATTTACAAAAAACAACAAACCATTTGAACATTGCTGTGAATCTGAAGCATCAATGTGTTTTTGGATGACTTAAATGTGCCTGTGGTTCTATTTGGGTTGACTAGCAAAAGCATATGTCACAACTTTAAAAACAAGGAATTTGAAAAGTATTAATGAATAAAAATTTCAAAC
>LQAI01000121.1_pt1 | contig 18788 bp, 26 predicted proteins | sample 1535821 | NCBI WGS metagenome assembly LQAI01 (sample SAMN04331586, study PRJNA305678) | bioreactor metagenome | isolation source: bioreactor_5 inoculated with Wadden Sea sediment 1st replicate of a... | place: Germany:Bremen | reverse complement strand
AGCCAGTGAGCGGATCACCTGTTCGGCATCTGCACCTTCCGGCACGTTTTCAATGTAAGCGGTATGAACATCAGCGACATTCTCTTCCACATACATCCGGCCGACATCATGCGATTGTGACCAACCGCCATCATCGTGCGGGCCAACATAGACAAAAGCGACGTTATATTTACCTTCTTCAGGGGCAGGGATTTGGAAGCCTGCAACGGTTTCTTCGGTTGCTTCGGTTTGACCACAAGCTGAAATGGCAAACGCTACAACAACTAAGATTGCGAAAAGCCAAAAAATGTGTTTTCTCATCTCTCATCCTTCATTGTCTAAATTCTTGGTTGGATAGAATTGACAGAATTGCTCAGATTTTCGTCATTTTCTCCTTTCCTAATAACCATAATAGACCGAGAGATGAAAACTTTTCATGTCCATCATTCGGTCACATGGTGGTGAAATAATGAAAACAGCAATTGATCTTTCTCTAGAAGAAATAAATCCAGAATGGATTGTTGGATTGCACACATACCCCAAGAAACGACTTGTGTGGTCTTGATAGTTTGGTTGTTGCTAACGCAAGAAGTATTCCTTGCAATCATAACCTCAACCCATTCGGTAATGGTCAGTCAGTAGACAGATTTTATCATTAATTATGGTGAGAATTAATTGTCTAGACATATTAACTAATTATTTACATTCAAACAGTCAATAAAGCCTTCCCTCCTTTAATTGTCAGACTTATACCCTATATTTTATACGAAAATGGAGAATTTCATAGGTTAAAGTTCACCTTTTTTGTGGAATTCATCGCCCAAAAGCCGCAATTAAATGACCTTTTGGTAATTCTACTAATGCTTATCCTCCGGAAAAACCTTATGGTTCATCCATGAAATCCTTTTGAATATTCTCCGTCTTTTGGGTGTTCTGACCTAAAAGCCGACTCAAATAAACATAACTTAACCACTCGTTAACAATCTGATGAAGTAAAATCCCCAATCTTTGCTAAAATCGAACCAATTATGATTAAGACATACGTTCAGGAACTCAAGCGAAAGCATCATCATAACCGACCTTCAACCGGAGGAGCGGCGCTTGGCGCTTAATTGAACGCAGCCTGATAGCGTACACCCAAAGACCTTCCTCCAACGGAAGGTCTTTTTTGTTACTTGAGGAGAAGATAATCCAACCATTTTGTTACAAGAAACCATTCAACCCAACTAATCGAATTACCGATTAAAAACTATTTTTGAGGAGAAAGAAATGAAGCAGAAAATTTTGATCACACTTGTTGCCATCCTTACCCTGGGCCTTCTGGCCTCATGCGCCAGCCAATCCGATGCTCTGGTTGTCGCCACCGATCCCGCCTTCCCTCCATTGAAATGATTGATGAAGAGACCAAAGAGGTCATCGGTTTTGATATTGACCTAATGAATGCCATCGCTGAAAAAGCCGGGCTGGATATCGTATTCCAGAATGTTGCCTGGGATCCGCTGCTGGCGGGAATGGCTAACTGTCAATATGATATGGCGATTTCCGGAATGACCATTACACCCGAAAGGCTGAGCAGTTCAGTTTCTCAATTCCATACATCAATGCAGGTCAGATCGTCACAGTTCAAGCAGACAACACCACCATCAATGGCCCTGAGGACCTGGTTGGTTTGACAATTGGCGCTCAGATCGGCACCACTGGTGGAATGGAAGCGGAAGCCATCGAAGGTACGACCCTCAAAGTTTACGATACTTACGAATTGGCTTTCCTTGATCTTGAAAATGGGCAGGTGGACGCTGTCATTGCCGATTATCCCACAGCAGTTGCATTTGTTACAAAGAATGGTTCAGACCTCAAGACGGTTGGTGAAATCTTCACCGATGAAGGCTACGGCGTCGCTTTCTGTCTTGGCAATGACGAATTGATTGCACAGGTCAATGCTGCCATCGCTGAACTTCAGGCTGAAGGCTTCATCGATCGAATTAGTTCTCGAATGGTACAACTAGCAAATTTTAGGTAATCCCATCTACTTGGTTCACCCTCTCGCCAGGAATTAATCCTGGAGAGGATTGAGAAAGAGTTCTTATGCGAATCCGAAAATCCCTGGAAAAAGTTCCTGGTTTTGAAGTAGCTAACCACCAGATCGACAGCTGGTGGTGGCTGGTGGCTGCGGTCATCGCCATTGTGGCACTTCTGGCTGGGCTCCAACCTGATCCATATTGGCGAATCATCAAGTTCGTCAGTGATGGCTTGCTGGTGTCCATTGGCGTCACCGTCATTTCATTTATCCTGACACTGCTATTGGGTCTGCTCACCGCTTTGGGCCGCCTGTCAAAGAACGGCATCATCCGCTGGATTACCACCATTTATGTAGAAGTGGCCCGCGGTATTCCGCTCCTCGTTCAATTATTGTTCTGGTATTTTGCATTTCCTTCCCTTATTCAAGGCTTTGGCGAACTGATCCACTTCGAGCCCTTTGAACGCTACCTTGCCAACCCCTTTGCTATGGCTATCTTGGGCCTAACGTTTTGCTATGCCGCCTATATGAGTGAAATCTACCGGGCCGGCATCCAGAGTATCCCCAAAGGCCAAAACGAGGCTGCCCGCAGTTTAGGCATGACCCGTAATCAGGCCATGCGCTATGTGATCCTTCCCCAGGCTTTTCGGACCATCCTGCCGCCGGTTGGGAATGAATTTATTTCGCTCCTGAAAGATTCATCCCTGGTTAGCGTTGTCTCTGTGGCGGATATCACCCGCCGAGGCCGAGAATTCATGGCTGCCAGCTTCCTCCCGGTTGAAACCTGGTTGATGATCGCCCTAATCTATCTGATCATGACCCTGATCTCCGCCCGAATCGTTGCCTGGATCGAACGCAAAACGCAAACGGAGGAACGTTAAAATGACCTCTACCACCCTAAACCCCACCCCCATCATTCAAGTCGAAAACCTGCATAAACACTTCGGTGAAACAGCTGCTCTTAATGGCGTCAGTGGATGTTTATCCCGGCGAGGTTGTGCTAATCATTGGCCCATCCGGGTCCGGGAAGTCAACCCTGCTGCGCTGTATAAACCGTCTGGAAGAATTCCAGGCCGGCTCCGTGATCGTGGACGACATCCCCCTGACCACCGCCGAGAACATCAACGCCATTCGCACGGAAGTCGGCATGGTTTTCCAATCCTTCAATCTCTTTCCCCACCTGACAGTGCTGGAAAATGTAACCATTGCCCAAAAGGTTGTGCGGAAACGCAGCCCCGAAGAAGCGGACGAAATTGGTCGGGCACTATTGGCGAAAGTCGGCATCCCTGAGAAAGAAAAAGACTTCCCCGGGCAGCTTTCCGGCGGCCAGCAGCAGCGAGTTGCCATTGCACGGGCATTGGCTATGAACCCCAAGATCATGCTCTTTGATGAACCCACCAGCGCGCTGGACCCGGAAATGATCCAGGAAGTGCTGGACGTCATGCTCCAGCTTGCTAAAGAAGGGATGACCATGGTCGTTGTCTCCCACGAGATGGGCTTTGCGCGTGCGGCAGCAGACCGGGCCGTGCTGATGGATGGCGGGCTGATCGTTGAAGAAGCCCCCCTGAGGTGCTTTTCAGCAACCCCACTCAGGACCGCACTAAGGAATTCCTGAGCAAGATCCTTTAATCACATTATTAACCATTCCATAATAAAAACCGCTTTGAACTGCCTCTCAAAGTGGTTTTTTATGCTATGATTTAAGCAGCACAAAGACAATGTAAAGGAGCAAAAATGAAAATTGCTATTGGCAGCGATCATGCTGCATTTGATATGAAGAAACTCGTCATCCAACACCTCAAGGATCGGGGCATCGAGGTGCTGGACCTCGGCACAAATTCCTCTGAACGAACCAACTACCCAATCTATGGTCTGCGGGTTGGTAAGGCTGTGGCAAACTGCGAAGCGGATTTGGGGATCACCATTTGCGGAACCGGGATTGGTATCGGCATATCCGCCGGTAAGGTCAAAGGCATCCGTGCCGCGATCGTCAGTGACACCTACTCTGCCCGAATGGCACGCCAGCACAATAACGCCAACGTGCTCTCCTTCGGTGCGCGGGTGGTTGGCCCTGGCCTGGCTGAGGACATCGTGGACGCCTTCCTCGACCATGAATTTGAGGGTGACCGCCATGCCATCCGCGTGAATCTGATCGCCGACATTGATGAAGGCAAAGACATCACCGAAATCCCCTAGCCCTCATTATTTACAAAAACTAAAAACCAGCCTCTTTGGCTGGTTTTTGATTTAAATTCTTTCGTTGGGATGAAGCGCTTTCTGACGCTTCTTTGCCATATTGGCATGACGGGAGATCAGCCGGACATAGGGAGAAGACAAATGCCCGTGGATCTCTGCTGACTTCAGAGCCTCCCTGAACTCATCCGCCGTCTCAAACGCCGGCAAAGTAAGGGTAGCCGCTCCAATCTCACCCAGTGAATGAGCATCCGACCCTGCAGCGTTGGCAAGGCCAAACTCATCAGCAAAAGCTTTCGCTTTATTATTAATCTCAGGGGTCAGCACGCGAGCATTGAACACTTCCACGGCGTCCAGCATCGGTACTAATTCGACCAATTCCTCCCATTCCAGGCGCATTCCCGCGCCGGTCAAAGGGGTGGCAATACTGATCACACGCCTGATCCTTCAAGCGCAGAACAGCTTCCTTAGGGCTGAGATAAGCCGGAACTTCCTCGGTCATGAATAGCCCAGGATTTCACCGGCGGTCGTTTTGATCTCCTCACCCACAATGATCAAATCAGGGGCAAGCCTTTGGGCGGCGAAAGCACCCTCAATGACATTGTGATCGGTCACGGCCAAACGATCCAGACCAATTTCCCGCGCCCGCTCAATCATCTTCTCGAGCGGCATCAGGCTGTCTGGGGAATAGCAGGAGTGCAGATGCAATTCAACATGCAAAGTAGATTGTGATGACATCATTCGTTCAGATAGATCCTTGGTAATCGGTCTGCGAGACCGCAAACCACCTCATAGTTAATCGTGCCCCATTTTTGCGCCAGGTCATCAGCGGTGATCTGGTGATTACCCTGGGAACCCAGCAGTACCACCTCATCGCCAACCTGCGCCTCGGGGACTGAATCCAGCTGGAGCATACATTGATCCATACAGACGGATCCAACCACATTAACTCGCTGGCCGCGCACAAGCGCTTGTTGTCCAGCCACCCGGCGGAAACCGTCGCCATATCCCACAGGGATCACACCGATCCGCTCATTATCGCTGGTCACATATTTATGCCCATAGCTCACGCCATGCCCCGGCGGCAAAACCCGCAGGGAGGTGAGCCTGGCTTTCCAGGTCAATGCAGGCCGAAAATCTTCCGTGAGCGGTGAATCCGGGGAAGGGTTCAGGCCATAAATGGCGATGCCCGGCCGCACCAGGTCAAAATAGGCCTGGGGAAAGTTGATGACTGCTGCAGAGTTACCAGTGTGAACGATCTTGGGTAGGAGACCATCCTTGCGCAACTTTTCCAGCAGGGCGATAAAGCGTGAAAGTTGTACCTGAGTCGTCTCCACATCAGGTTCATCCGCTTTGGCAAAATGGGTGAAGATCCCATCAAAGTCCAGATATTCATTATTATGATAAGCTGCCAGGAATTCAGCAGCCTTCTCTGGCACCATGCCCAGCCGCCCCATCCCGGTCTCGACCTTCACATGAACTTTCAACCGTCCGGCAGCCTTTTTGGCATATTCGAGATAAGCCGCAGCCATTTGGGGGTCATAAACAGCCACGTGGATATTCTGAGCAATGGCATCGGGGATCAGGCGGGCGGCGTATAGCCCAGCACCATCAACTCAGAGGTGACACCCTGTTCTCGCAGGGTCAGAGCTTCTTCCATCCGTGCCACGCCGCACCAGGTTGCGCCAGCCTCAGTGACCGCCCGGGCCACCTGCAGCGCTCCATGTCCATAGCCATTGGCCTTGATCACAGCCATGACATTCGTATTCGTCCGCCGCATAACGGCGCGGACATTATTCCGGATAGCATCCAGATCAATTTCAAGCCATGTTGAATATACTTGCGTTTCCATGGGGTGTAGTATAGCCCCCCTTGCCCAACCTTTCAAGGTTCCTGCCAAATTCTGAAAATGGTCACCTACGGTATAATCTACAATCAAAACAACCAATTTGACAATTACGAAAAGAAATCGAACGAAAAATGACGGATAAATCCAAGTTTCACTATGATCTGATTGCCCAAGATGGCCGCGCTCGGGCTGGTGTCTTCCATACACCCCACGGCGACATACCCACACCGATCTTTGCCCCGGTGGGCACCCAGGCGACCGTAAATCCCTCACCCAGCGCCATTTAAAGGAACTGGATGCCAAACTGATCCTTTCGAACACCTATCACCTCTTCCTGCGCCCCGGCGATGAGTTAATCGCGAGATGGGCGGCTTGCACAAGTTCATGTCCTGGGATCGACCGATCCTGACCGATTCGGGCGGCTTTCAGGTCTTCTCGCTTTCCGATATGCGCAAGGTGGACGAGGATGGCGTTACCTTTAAAAGCCATCTGGACGGCGCAACGCACCGTTTTACTCCGGAACGATCCATTGCCATTCAGGAAAACCTCGGCTCGGACATCATCATGGCCTTTGACGAATGCGCCGACCCCTATGATCGGGATTACATCGAAAGCGCCATGCACCGTACCCACCGCTGGGCCGAACGCTGCAAAGCCGCTCAGACCAGGGATGACCAGGCCCTCTTTGGCATCGTTCAGGGCGGTATCTTCCCGGAATTACGCGAGCAATCCGCCGAATTCATCTCCTCCCTCGACCTCCCGGGTAACGCAATCGGTGGCCTTTCTGTTGGTGAGACCAAACCAGAAATGCACGCCATGCTGGAAATCGTCGATCAGATCCTACCTGAAAATAAACCCCGCTACCTGATGGGTGTCGGCACCCCACAGGACCTGGTAGAAGGTGTGCGGCGAGGCGTGGATATCTTCGACTGTGTCCTCCCCACCCGGCTGGCACGGCACAGCGCCGCGATGACGGATTCCGGCCGGTTGAACATGATGAATGCCAAATTCGCTCGGGATGAACGGCCAATCAGTGGGCATTGCGACTGCTATACCTGCCAGAATTACTCCCGAGCCTATATCCGGCACCTGATCCAGACGAAAGAAATGCTGGCCGGGACGCTGCTCTCGATCCATAACATCCACACACTGCTCTCCCTCGTCCGCCGGATGCGTCAAGCGATCCAGGATAGCCGGTTTGATGAATTCGCAGCCCAATATCTAGCCAATTTTGATTAATCACAGGAGTCACCCATGACCCTTATCCAGGCCATCATCCTCGGGATCATTCAGGGGCTAACTGAGTTCCTCCCCATATCCAGCTCCGGCCATCTGGTCGCCCTCCCCTATATCCTCAACTGGGACCTGCCCGCCAAAGAGATGTTCATTTTCAATATCCTTGTGCAATTGGGTACCCTGACGGCCGTAATCATTTATTTCTGGAAAGACCTGGTCGCCATTCTTAAAAGGTTCTTCCAAGCGCTCTTTGCCGGGAAACCTTTCAGTACCCATGAAGCCCGCATGGGATGGCTGCTGATCGTCGCCACCATACCGGCTGGCCTGGCGGGGATCTTCCTGAACGACCTGATTGAGCAGGCTTTTTCCACCCCCTTGGTAACAGGGTTCGCCCTGCTGGCAACGGCTGGGATGATGCTGATTGCAGAAAAGGTCAGCCGGCAAGTCGGTGACCTTGAGGACATGAACCTTGGCACAGCTCTGGTGATGGGCTTGATGCAGGTGCTCGCCCTGCTCCCTGGCGTGTCCCGCTCAGGGTCCACCATTTCCGGTGGGATGTACCGCAACCTCAAACGTGAGGCCGCCGGGAAGTTCTCCTTCCTGATGTCCATCCCGATTATGCTGGCGGCAGGCGGCCTTTCCACCTATCAAATGATCACGGAAGTGCCAGACCTCGGTTCCTTCCTGCCCTTTATGATCGCAGGTTTCCTGACAGCGATGGTTGTCGGTTATATCTCCATCCGCTGGCTGCTGAAGTTCCTGGTCAACCATTCGCTGGTTTATTTCTCCATTTATTGTGCAGCTTTAGGCAGCTTCATCCTCCTGATGGGTTGGCTGCGGTAATCAGATGAAAAAGATCGGTTGGTTTGGATTAATACTCTTGCTGCTTGCTGCGTTGACAGCTTGTAATGGCGCCGCAAATATCGCCACCGAGTTAGAAGTAGTCCATTTGCAGACCACCTCTGCCCTGGCGCATTGGCTGCCGCGGGTTGCGGCCTGCGCTGACATAATTCCCAACCTGGGTATCGCCAGTGAGATCGTCAGCCCTTCTGCTCTCGATCCGGATAATGCTGACCTGATCTTACGTCTTGGCCCTCGCCAGGCGGATGATCCCTTTACGGCTGTCATGGGAACGGAAAGCCTGGTGATGGTCGCAGGTGATCAGGTGCCGCTAGATGTCCTCACAATGGAATCCCTGCAATCCATTTATACCGGGGATATCGCGCTTTGGTCTGAGGTGTCGGATATGGATAACGCCGCTGCCGCAAATCACCCCATCACGGTTTTCAGCTATCCCGATGGCGATGAATTAGCGGATCTGTTCAACCAAGCTTATCTCGACAGTAGAGCAATCTTCAGTAACCCCCAGCGCTATTCCTCCGCAGATGGATTGGCTGCGTTGCTCACAGCGATCCCCTACGGCCTGGGATACACCCTGGTCAGCCAGGTGCCGACCGGATTTCGTACCCTTGTGGTCACCGGGCTGGAGCAGGACCCAACCTTCTATGTCCTGGCCGTGACAGCCGCTGAACCGGAGAACGGGCTAAGGCAGCTTCTGCTCTGCCTTCAGGATTCCCAGTGAGTCAATTAATCCAGGCTGGTGACTGGCAAGGAATATGCCGGTCTCTTTCCTAATCCTGATTCCCCCATCCTTTTCAACCTTCCGATTAAAAAACGCCAGCATCTCCGCCGCTTTCTGGTTGGTGATATCATCCTCCACATCCCACATTGAGAAAGCGTAATTCACCAATGCCTGACCGTCCGTCACCCACAGATCCGATTGGTAATAATCCAATCGCACCTCTGCAAATTGAGACGCCAGATATTTCTGACCATTCTGCAGGCTGAACCGCCTCCGGTCCCTGTCGGGAATTCTGAACCCTGGCGAGAATTCCTCAAACAGATGGTAGAGGTCCACCATGTGCGCAGCGCATTGGTGGCTGCCATGAACAAGCCATCCCGTTTGAGACCCGGGCGCATTCCGCCACAGCCAGCTCTATTGTAGGCACGTGGTAGAGCATATGATTGGCCGTCACGCGGTCAAACAGCACATCATCGAAAGGCAGATATTGGGCATCCCCACTGAAGTAATTAAAGCGCGGGTCATCTTCCCCAATCTCCCGCCGCCCCCTCGGAGCATCCCAATCGATAAGTCCATCAGGAAGAAACGGCTGGAATCCGGGAAACGACCAGTATTGTCCCGCCACTGGGTCGCGTTGCCACAGCCCACAGCCAGTACATTTTGATCCTCTGCTATCCCCAGATGTTCATAGATCCAGGTCGTCCAGGGCACCTTGGCCGTGCTGTAAAGTTCATGCAGGGTAATTCTGAAATTCAGGTTATCCGGTGAATGATATTGGTCATCCTTCAAATAGTCTTGATCGGTGAATTTACTCATCCGGCCTCCAGGAGTTCAGTCCAGTCCAATGATCTTTTACCACCCCTGCATTAATTCTAACATTGAAACGCTAACCAATATATAACGAAGTAAATGACTAAAAACCGCCTCAACTTGACACTGACTTTTAAAGGGATTATATTAAGCAAGCATCTTAAAAAATGTCGATTTGTGGAACTTTAAAAATCCTAGAAGATGGAGTATTAGCATGTCAGAACGTTATGTCGGTACCGTCAAATGGTTCAGTGCCCAAAGGTATGGTTTCATTGGTCGGAATGATGATGAAGACGATGTCTTCGTACATTTCTCGGCAATCCAAATGGAGGGATACAAAAGGTTAAAAGAAGGACAGGAAGTTGAATTTTCCGTTGAAGATGGCCCCAAGGGGCTCCAGGCAGCAAATGTCACCCTGGTCAACGGTGAAGAAGTTGAATCTGAAGCCTGAACGGGAATAAGCACCAAGAACCATTCAGTAATTAACTGAATGATCAAATCATCTAATTAAAAAATCGGGCCGCAATTTGCGACCCGATTTTGTGTTTAACTTTGTTGTTTTTCTGTTACTGCGCCCGGTTTGCCAGCGCTTTCTTCATCCGTTCCAGGCCCTCGTCCAAAAGTGACCGCGGGCAGCCAAAGTTCAGCCGAATGAAACCCTCACCCCCATCGCCAAAGTCTGCACCCTTATTCAAGCCCACTTTGGCCTTTTCCAGGAAGAATTGCTGCGGCGAAACCGGCAAGTCCAATTCCCGACAATCCAGCCAGGCCAGGAATGTCCCTTCAGGCTTCCAAATGGAGATACCAGGCAGCTCCGAGCGGACATAGTCCACCAGGTAATCCCGATTGGCCTCAAGATAAACCAATAACTCATCCAGCCAGCCCTGACTATCACGGTAGGCAGCCAAAGCAGCCCGAGTGCCGAAGATATTCGGATGTCCCAGCAGCATGGTCATCGAATGCTGTAATTTTTCACGCAGTCCTTCGTTTTGGGTCACATACACTGAGGTGGAAAGCCCAGCGACATTAAAGGTTTTGCTAGGGGCAAAATAGGTGACTGTTTGGGCGGCAATTTCCGGTGAGAGGCTGGCAATCGGAATATGCTTCGCACCGCTAAAAACCAAATCCGCATGGATCTCATCCGAACAGATCAGGACGTCATGCGCCAGGCAGATCTCCGCCATTCGGGTCAGCTCTTCCCGGGTGAAAACCCGCCCAACGGGATTATGCGGACTGCAGAGGATAAACAACTTAACTCCTGAGGCAGCCTTGGCTTCAAAATCCTCAAAATCAATCTCATATTTACCATCCGGCTGGCGAACCAGGGGATTGACTACCCGTTCACGGCCAGCCTGCTCCGGGGCCACCAGGAATGGCGGGTAGACCGGTGTCTGGATCAGCACTTTATCGCCCGGCTCCGTCAAGCTGTAGATGGCATGGTTAAATCCGGTGACAACGCCTGAGATGAAATCAATTTCCTCCTGGGCCACCTTCCACACGTGCCGCTTGAGTAAATGGGCCTGAATGGCGTCCTTCAAATCCTCGGGCGGCCAACCATAGCCAAAAACGCCATGTTCAACTCTCTCACGCAGTGCTTGAATCACGGGTTCCGGTGATCGGAAATCCATGTCAGCAACCCACATCGCAGTATATCCTCATCAAACCAATTCCATTTGACGCTCTCTGAGTGCCGCCGGTCTATAACTCGATCAAAATCCATTCTTTCTCCTTTTTCTCAGCGCTCAAATTATAGTCCAAAACCCCGTAAACCCAGGGCATTTCACCCCCGATAATCAAGAATGGTATACTCAAACGCAACAAAGAATTGCGGAGTGAAAATTGAAAAACACCTTAAAGGGTCTGCTGGGACTGACCCATTTCAATGAATACGCCTGGTTTGTGGTTATCACCACAATTTTAGGCATCACCTCCGCCAAAGGCCAACTCACCTGGCAATTTGCGGCTGTCCTGGCTGCGAATCTGCTGGCTGTGGGTTTCGCCTTCATGGTCAATGATATTGACAGCGCTCCCGATCATGCGCTCTCACCCGCCGGTGTGAGCCAAAACCCGATCGCATCAGGCTGGCTGACACCCAAAGCTGCGAGGTTAGGTGCCTTCACGACAGCCCTCGTTGCGGGCCTGCTCTTTGCCTTTCTGGGGTGGATTCCCTTGATGATTGGCCTGCTGAGCCTGCTCCTGGGTTACTTCTACTCTGCCAAAGCCATCCAGTTGAAGTCCATCGCATTCGTCAATCTCATCACGCAATGTCTGATGCTGGCTGGCCTGCAATACCTCACCGGATATTTCAGCTTTCAGACACACTTCACCCGGCAATGGTACTGGCCCTTCATTTTTCGTTCTGACCATCTCCATCTATGCTGAGCTGCGATATGGCACCTTTAAAATAAAGGCAAACTCAGATCGGGCAACGAATTCTGCCGAAAGCAGGACAAGCCATGCCCTGATCCTGGCGGTTTTATTGATTGGCCTTTTTTCAGGCTTTTTCTCCTTTGTCACCCTCAACCTGATTCCGTTCTGGGCCATCATGATCCTGCTCGTGCTCACAGCGCTATTCCTCATTCCACTGATCATCAAATCTCGGAATCGGGAGACCCGCTCTATTATTCAAAATTCACTTCTGAAGCCGGTGGAACGAGCCGCAGCGATTGCGTTATTATTACAATACATCCTGCCCTGGTTGAACCAACTTTTTAACCTGGGTATATTCAAATAGAAATCATTAATGCAAGGAATAATTATGAAGAACAACCAAAAACTTCCCCAGCTAAATTTAGCAGCGCCTACCCGCTGGCAAGATTACGAACTTCTCGATTCCGGAGAAGGCCTCGCGCTGGAACGTGTGGGCACATACACCTTGATCCGCTCTGAACCGCAGGCCATTTGGTCAAAAGCGCTGCCGCAATCAGAATGGAAAAAAGCGGATGCTGAAATGATCATGACCGGGGGTGAATCAGGTGGCTATTGGAATTTCCGCCACGAAATCAAACAGCCTGGTGGATCGATTATCATGGCTTACAGGCTGAGATCCGGCTTGCCAAATCGCGTCACATCGGGTTTCCCGGAGCAGGCCAGCCAATGGGATTGGATCGAAGAACAGATCCGAACCGCCGGCAGACCGCTCAAAGTGATCAACCTCTTTGGCTACACCGGCATGGCCACCGCAGCCGCTGCTCGAGCAGGCGCAGAGGTAACCCATGTGGACGCCTCCAAACATGCCGTCTCCTGGGCCAGCCGCAACATCGAGCACTCCGGGTTGGCAAAAGCGCCCGTCCGCTGGTTGGTGGAAGATGCCCGCAAATATCTACAACGGGAAGCCAAACGGCAATCCTATTATGACGGCATCATCCTCGACCCACCGAAGTTTGGCCGCGGGCCGGATGGCAGGGTCTGGAGCTACTTTGAAGACATTGCCGATCTGCTCGATCTTTGCCGTAATGTACTCACCCGCCAGCCCCGCTTCATCTGCCTGACCTCCTATGCCATACAGGCATCCGCTCTGGTACCCCATCAGGCGCTGGAAGAGATGATTGGTTCCTTTGGCGGGCATGTGACCAGCGGCGAGTTGGTCACCGTTGAAAAAAGCAAAGGGAGAATCCTTTCCATTCCCTCTATTCCCGTTGGACATCCGATTAATCGGACGGAGGAATTATTATGAAAAACGACAAAAAAATTTGCCCTGATCGGCCCCGGTGTGATGGCAGAAGCTATTATTGAAGGTCTGATCCGCGAAAGCGTGATCCCTGCAGGTAAGATCATCGCCGCAGGCCCGCGCCAGGAGCGACTGGATGAACTGATGCAGCGTTATGGCATCCAGACCGATCTCGACAACGCCCAGGCAGTCAAAGACGCTGATGTCGTGGTTATCTGCGTCAAGCCCCAAAAACTGACCGAGGTGCTGAATGACCTCAAAGGCCAAATTCCACCGAAAACGCTGGTGATCTCCATTGTGGCCGGCGCCACCTGTCAGCAGCTGAAAGCCGGGCTCGATCACGATTGCGTGGTTCGCTCGATGCCCAACACCCCTGCCCAGGTTGGCGAAGGGATGACCGTCTGGACCCAGACCGAGGCCACCTCCGAAAGCCAGCATGGGCTCGCCCAACAGATCCTCGCCGCTCTTGGGCCATGAGATCTATGTGGAAGATGAAAGCTATATTGATATGGCAACTGCCGTCTCCGGAACCGGACCGGCTTATGTCTTCCTCTTCCTGGAAGCGATGATTGACGCCGGCGTTCACCTGGGACTTCCCCGCCGGATTGCGGAGGAAATGGTTGTGCAGACCATCCAGGGATCCATGGCCTATTACACCCAGAACCAGTCCCACCCCGCCCGGCTGCGCAACCGGGTAACTTCACCCGGCGGCACTTCCGCCACAGCGCTCTATTATCTGGAGAAGATGGGTTTTCGCACGGCCATCTCCCGGGCCATTTGGGCCGCCTTTACCCGGTCGCAGGAACTCGGTAAAGGGCAAAAACATCAGGACCCTGAAAAGATCTAAAGGTCAAAGCCATGCAGGAAAATTACTAGACATTTCAGAAAAACTTGGTGAAGCATTAATCACCAATAACCTCACAATCGCCACTGCAGAATCATGCACCGGCGGCCTGATGGGGCATTTGCTGACCAGCGTTTCGGGCTCCTCCGCCTACTATCTCGGTGGCATGATCGCTTACAGCAACGCTGTCAAGGAAGCCTTTTTAGGCGTCCAGCATGAGACCCTGGTGAAACATGGCGCTGTGAGCGAGCAAACCGCCAAGGAAATGGCAGCCGGCACACGAGAACGGATTGGCAGTGATATTGGTATCTCCACCACCGGGATCGCGGGACCAACCGGCGGCACACCGGAGAAACCTGTCGGTCTGGTTTATATCGGGATCAGCACCGCAGAAAAGACCATCGCCATCAAATGCAATTTCAAGGGCAGCCGTGAAAACGTCAAAGAAGAAACCGCGCGTACACTGTTGAAAAGAACCTTGAGAACGGTTCATGAACTATCCGGTGAAGACAAGAAAAAGAAGATCCTGATCCTAATGAGTGATGCCGGAATGGGCCACCGCTCTGCATCAAACGCGCTGCGAGATACATTCCAACTTCGTTATGGCGATGCCTGCGAGGCGGTGATCAATAACCCACTCGACCATCCAAAGACCCCCAAAGCATTGCGGAAAAGCCAAACGGATTACGATGAGATCATCAAACATTTGCCTGATCTCTATAAAGTGGGCTATCAAATCAGCGATGGTTCCCTCCCGGCGACTTTCATCGAAGGCGGATTAATCGTTGCCCTTTATCTCTCCTTGCGGATATCCTCCTCACGCATCAACCTGATCTGGTCATATCGACTTTCCACTCTATCAAGCCCCGCTGGAAGCCGTGTTGGCACTGAACAATCAGCCCCGCATCCCTCTCTTCACCGCTATCACTGACCTGGTATCCGTACACCAGCTTTGGTTTGACCGCAACATCACCCGCCTCGCTGTCCCCACGGATGAAGTTAAACAATTAGCCCTCAAAGCAGGGCTGCAGAAAGACCAGATCATCAAGACAGGCATTCCCGTCAACCCCCGAATCAGCCAATTACAGCAGGCCGATCCCAAAGAACTCCGCCGCGAGTTGGGCTGGGATGAGAACCTGACCCCCATTCTGGTGGTGGGCAGTCCCCGGATGTATAACCTCGGCGACCTGCTGCCGGCATTGGACCAATGCGAAGCCCCCTTCCAATTAGTCCTTGTAGGCAGGTGGCAATGAAGAATTCCACAATCAACTGCAGCAAACAGACTGGAAACATCCGGCCCATATTTATAAATTCGTTGAAGACCTGCCCAAGATGATGCGTGCTTCTGGGATGAATGTCTGCAAGGCAGGCGGGCTGATCGTGACCGATCTCTGGCATCAGGATTGCCCCTGCTGTTGGTGGATGCCCTGCCTGGTCAGGAAATTGGCAATATGGAATTCGTGGTTGCCAATGAAGCCGGCGAATATCACACCACCCAGAGGATGTCCTTACCTGCATCACCCGCTGGTTTGCCAACGATGAAGAAATTCTCAAGCAGCTAGCAGAAAATGCTAAAAAGATCGGCAAACCTCAAGCAGCATTCCAGATTGTGGATGAGGCCTGGAACTTGCTTGAAGAAGGGCCCGTTGATGCAACAATAAAGCCCCTGCAAGTGCATAAGCGCAACCTGCAGGAGCTATTGGCCAGATTTAATATCAATTTATCCGATTAATTAGGGTTGATCAGGCTTCTTCAGCTATAGGTGTGACCAATACCCGGTCCACCCGGCGGCCATCCATATCCACCACTTCAAATTCATAATTATCATAGGTGAATTTTGCGCCAGTCTTTGGGATTCGCCCTAGCTGGCTCATCACAAAGCCGCTTAGAGTCTGATAGCCTGCGCGATCTTCATCAACCATCTCGTGGATATTTAACAGTTCCTTCAATTCATCCACAACGACCAGCCCATCGAATAGCCAGGAGCCATCCTCACGTTGAACGACCATGTAATCTCTGTCAGCGCCATCCTCGGGGATTTCACCCACAATAGCTTCCAGAATATCATAATCCGTCACCATTCCGGTGATACCGCCAAATTCATCCACGACCATCGCGAGGTGCACACCGCTGGTCTGGATATTCTCCAACGCTTTCAAGGCGGGCATGTTTTCCGGAACGTAGATCGGTTCCAAAATATAATCCCGCAGATTAAATTCCGGGTCGTTCAAATTGTGACCTAACAGATCTCGAGCCTGGATATAGCCAAGAACATTATCCATATTGCCCTCAGCGACAGGCACGCGCGAATGCGACCCATCCTTGATCTGCTGCCAGATTTCCTCTTTGGGGGCATTCACATCAATCCAGGCCATTTCCATACGCGGGGTCATCAGGGCCTCAACCCGCCGGTCGCCCAGACGGAAGATGCCTGAGAACATATCCCGCTCAGCATCCTCAATCACACCGATCTCACGACCCTCATCAATAAAGCCTTTGATCTCTTCTTCGGTGATCGATGGGCCCTTATCTGTGTTAATGTGGAGGATTTTCAGGCCGACGTTGGTCGATATGCTAAGCAGTTTGGTGAGCGGGCGAAAGATCTTTGTCATCACAAATACCACCGGCGAGAGCCGAACAACAACAGCTTCCGGTTTACTCACCGCCAACCGCTTGGGGATCAACTCACCCATCACAATTGAGAAATATGTAATCACCGTTACGACCAGGATCAGTGCGATCAGCTCAGCTTGCGGCGCCAGGAAGGAGATCCGCTCCAGCTGCTGCGCTAACGGTTTAGCTAATGTGGCACCACCGATACCGCCTGCCAGTGTGTCGATCAGCGTTATCATGATCTGAACCGTGGACAGGTACTGCTGGTTAGGATCAGCCAATAATGTCAGTGTGCGTTTCGCTCCCACACTGCCTGCCTCCACCCTTTGCTGCAGGCGTGTCTTCCGGGAAGCCACCATCGCGATCTCATACATAGCAAAAATCGCGTTGAAGAAAAAGAGAACAAAAATGAGAATGATATTGACGTAAATAGGCATTGATACTACAACTTTCCTTTCAATCAACTGCTCTTATTTTACCGTTGATTTCAATCTGCCTGGGGTTTCGGGGATAGTAGTGCGGTGAGTCGTTTCCATGAAGCATTTCCCATGAAAGGTAATCTCCACCGCATATTGGATCTGTAATAATGACTGAATAGGAGGAGGGATAAGATCGTCAGAAGATGACGTCATGCAGTTAGCTCTTTAACCATCCAGCGATACCCCGCCCCAGCCACCTTCACCCGTCGGTTGGTTTCCAGGTACATCGCTGTGGTCTTGAAGCCAAAATCCTCATAGAGCTTCTTCGCTGTCTTGTTTTCAATGGCTACCCGCAGTGCCAGGCGGCGCGCCCCGGTTTCTTTCGCCTGCTTCTCAGCATATATCAGGATCTGCTCGCCAATGCCCCGCCCGCGATACTGCGGCCTGACAGCCAGGTTGCCAATCACATAATCCCTCCGTTTGCTATCCTTCATAAAGACCAGCGGCCAGGTGCGAATGATCATCGCCAGCTTTCCCCGGAGCTTGTACTGCTTGAGAATCAAACGGTCAGTCGCCCGGTCCAGCTTCGGCAGCCGTTTCGCCGAATAGGCCAATAAGCCTCCCACAACCCGGCCCTGAACCACAGCCAAAACCATCTCTTCATAGCTCAACCGGTGACCGGGAATGGTGAATACCTTCTCCAGGATCGCCTTGGCGCGGTCTTCGCTGCCCAAACCAATCGTAAAGGTGGCCACCTGCGGGAAGGTCGCATAGATCAGCGCGCTGGCGACTTTGGCATCTGCTTCTGTCGCCGGCCGAAAACTGAGCTCTTCGGGTTGAATAGGTTTCTTTGCCATTTGAGCCTTACTTCACGTGATTAGGTGATCATATCATCAGGCAGATGATCAACTTTGTTCTGATAGGCTAACATCGCCCGGCCATCGTCTCGGACATCGATCCTGCTGATGGCGGTATTGTTCATGTGAATCCAATAGGACTGCGAGGTGATCTCAAAGAATGCGCCAATGATCCGGCTGAAAATGCCGCCGTGCATCACAATACCCACCCGGTGGTGCGTGCCGGCATGTTCTTCAAGCAGTTTTTTCACAATTGAGCGTGCCCTGACACTATATTCCTCACGCGGTTCCTTGTCCTTGTTCCACCAACCTTCTTCCGGGAGGTCATCGGGGATGATCAGCTCTGGGAAATTAGTTTCAAAATAGGAACGCCCTTTGCCGGGCAATCCCATCCATAAGATATCCTCATCCTGCCGCTTAGCCAGGAACACACCGCCGTTTTCGTGCACTTCCGGCCAGGCCACCAGCGGTAAACCGGTCTCCTGTGAAATTGGCAGCGCGGTCTGGATCGCCCTTGTCATCAACGAGCAGTAGAGATGGGTCAGCCCAAAGCCATTGCGGTTTTGCAGGTCGTTGCCGCCCTCGGGTTCCGGACGGTTGAGATATTCTGCCACCAATTCTGCCTGGCACTTTCCGATGTCAGTCAGTTTGGGATCTTCCACGCGTGGAAGAGATAATCCTTACGATCCACCGTATCCATCGTTAAGTTGTTTTGAGAT
>LQAI01000120.1_pt1 | contig 18974 bp, 20 predicted proteins | sample 1535821 | NCBI WGS metagenome assembly LQAI01 (sample SAMN04331586, study PRJNA305678) | bioreactor metagenome | isolation source: bioreactor_5 inoculated with Wadden Sea sediment 1st replicate of a... | place: Germany:Bremen | reverse complement strand
ACAAAGAAAAAGTCCTGGCTTGGATAAAACGGATTGAGAAGGAAGCAAGATATCCTTGATCCTTAGCCTCTATTTTCTGTAATGAATGATTACAAGTGCTGTAACAATGAACGTTCCAGTTATCACAGGAAAAAGTAATATGGATTTTGCAATGGTTATTTCTGATCCGTTAGCAACAAGGCCGACCAAAAATAGAAGCACAGTAATTATAATACCGACAGCCCAAAGAATGATTCCATTGGGATCTCTTTTGTTTTGCATGTCGCCTCCTCGTCATTATAACATTATAGGTGGAAGAAAGCTCTGCACTGTGTCATGTATAAGCCGCTGGTAATAATGAAACAAGGAATAGAGCCGTGGTGCAAAAAAATACCACTCAAACACTACATTTAATGATTCTCAGACTCACAATTGAAGGCAACTAATTATTGTAATTCTCTGATTCTTCGAATTTAACACATTTATTCTTAAGCAGATAAAGAATTGGGTATAGGAAAGGTATTTTTCATTTCTGGCATCAAGAATACCATTGACCAATCGTCAATATGTGTTTCCAGGTAACGGTTTCAGAGCCTAAACCCCAGAGAAGTAATCAAACCGAAAACTGAAAAAGAAACTCTGAGAAACAGGAATAACTTAGATAGGTTGAAAAAACATGGCCATTCTCAGAAGATCATTGACTGGAAAGCTGTTCTTTGGTGGTTTTTTGCAATACTACTTTTCTATAACTTCAAAACTCATATATTGATTATGCATGGTTTATGTGCTTTTCTACTCTAAAATGAATGGTTTTCTAAATCCTATCCAATAATATTGTAAAGAGAGGCTATATGAATAGAAAATCAGGAGGGAACAAAGTCACTTTAGATAATAGGTTCCTTGACGCTCTCGAAAAATACAAAGCCTACGAAAATATAACTTGGGATGAGCTATCAAAAGGGATCACAACAAACAGTAAATACATACTTTCCATCCGAAGGCAAATCCAGAGGAATCATCAAGCTACCGCCAAGAAGGATTTGATAGAAGCTTTTTGTAACCGCATTGGAGTTTCTCTCAAAGATATTGTGGTTAATCCCCAAAACTGGAGAGCAAATGAAGCTGCTTCAAAGGCTATAAAATTCAAAACAAAAAAACCCAAAGACCATCAAGAAATGTGTTTCATCGGTGCTGACACTTTAACAATTACAACACTTGCCAAAGCTTTTTGTGAGCTAAACGTATCAGAAGAAATACCAATTGTGGTAAAGGGCCGTGACAATCAACACAATCTCGACAATGTTGAATTTTTAGGACATATCACTGGTGCAAAACTAGATGGATATCAAAGAACCATTTATATGACTGGTAAAAGCATTCATAGCGATGAGCCTGAACCAATCGATATTGGAGGGATAATGCCTCTATAGAAAGGATTGCTTCATCATACATTTGTATGCACATTCCTACTGAGATATTAAGCGAAGTTGCAGGCAAAACAATCAACAATGGCTCTGCAATACCTTTTGGTCTCAATATAGAGACGTTAGATACACAGAACTTAGAGAGTATGATAAAACTTTTTTTAGATAATCACGCTATAACACATGCCATAGATCTTGCTAAACAAATTCGGACACCAAGATCCGTTGAGCTCCTAATGACAGCCCTCGACAGAAATTATAGTAAAGAGATAAAACGCTCAGATCACGGACGCATTCAGAGTGTTTTATGACACTTGCAAGAACAATCAAGTGTTGTCTCTTAAGTTAACAAAAAAGCTTGTTAACCATATATTAAAGCATCAGGATGATGATGATTATTCTCTAGCCATAATATATGCAGCTGAAGCTTTGGGGTATGTAGCAAACTTTTTCGCCAAAGGCTCGGAACGCTGCATTTGAGTGTTTATATAGGGCGACCAGCAAGCACGGACAATCCAGTCGCCTAAGAGATTTTGTTTGGGCTTCAATAATTAGTATGGAACGAACCTTCATTGATGATCTTGATATTGAAAGGTTCCAAGACTTAATAAATTTAGACGACGACTTTCTAAGAATCGCCTATAACCGTCTTAAGATAGTCTATGATCAGTCAACATTAATAAGGGGGAGATTATGAAATTTAAAAATTATGTGGCACTTGTAACTGGTGGTGGTACTGGAATGGGAGAAGCCATTGCTAATAAACTTTACAATGAAGGGGCATCTGTGCATTTGATTGGTAGACGGGAAGCCCCGCTTAAAAGAACATGTGAGTCTTTAGTTGGTGGGGTAGGTAAATGTAGCTACACAGTTGGCGATGTTGCAGATAAAGGGGCCGCAATTGAAAGTATCAAAGAGATTAAACAAAGATATCAAAAATTAAATATATTGATCAACAATGCTGGCACAGTAGAAAACTTATCATCTGTTGGAGAAACCACGATAGAACAATGGAACCATGTTATAAACACTAACTTAACTGGTGTATATAATATCACCCATGAAGCCCTTCCATTGCTTCAGTCTTCATCTCCAAGTTCTATAATAAATATTTCATCTGTTTTGGCTTTAGGTGCTGCCAAAGGATCATCGGCCTATATAGCTAGCAAAGCAGGAGTACGGCTTTTAACAAAATCCATTGCTTTAGATTATGCAGCTGATAATATCCGCTGCAATTGTATTTGTCCTTCTTCGGTTGAAACTCCGATGTATACAAATTTTTTTGAAAATGTTGAAAATGCAAAAGAAGAGCAAAGAAAACTGGCAGAATCCCATCCTTTAGGTCGAATTGGGCAGCCAATTGATATAGCCAATGCCGTTTCTTTTTTAGCATCAGAAGAGGCATCATGGATTACAGGCATTGATCTTGTTGTTGACGGTGGTTTGTCAATGGTGATGCAATAATTTTTTAGATTTGGAGAAAAATCTATACTTCACCAATGTAATAATGAGGTGTTTCACCATAATTAATTACACAATTCTTTGAAGCGGTAATGGCTGTTCTACAAGGTTGGTTTTGGATTGACTAATGAATTGCCAAAGAAAAGTATATTGCTGAGGTGTGTGGTGATAGATCCCTATAAATGTATCGAAAGTACAAAGCATTTGGTTATGGTGGGTGGACATGCTGTCTTTCTTAATAATACAAATAAAGACATTTCATGCGATACCAACTGGTATTTATATGACTTCCAGAAAGGAGAACCAAAATTCTACATTGAGCATATTAAAGCTGGAGTTGAAGAAGCCAGTAAAGATGATGAATCTTTGCTGATTTTTTCTGGCGGGCAAACTCGTGAAGCTGCGGGTCCAATTTCTGAGAGCCAAAGCTACTGGTCTGTGGCAGAAAAATTTGCTTGGTGGGATTACCCAGAAGTGAAGATTCGATCTACAACTGAAGAGTTTGCTCGTGATTCTTTTGAAAATATACTTTTTAGTATTTGTCGATTTTATGAATGTACTAATAGATTCCCATCAAAGATAACAGCTATTGGATGGGGCTTTAAAAAAGAACGATATTTTTTCCACATTAAGACGTTAAAATTCCCTACAGAAAATTTTAAATTTATTTCTGTTAACAACCCTATTGACTTACAAGCCGCCATGGATGGCGAGCTAAATAATTGCCGTATCCCCTATACTAAAGATCCTTTGGGTTCCAATATTGCTGGTGTAGAACTACTCTGCAAAAACCATGAAGCCTGTATTGTCTCAAAAAAACGCAAAAGGAACCCTTTCAGGAGATTTCATCCATATAAAAATAGCTGCCCCCAATTAGCCGATTTAGTCCAATACGATACGCCTTGTATTCCTCATAAACTGCCTTGGTAGCGGGACAACCCAAAACCTATAAATTTCTATAAAATGTAGGTTTTGGGGTAGTTGACCATCAATTTTCAAATATTTTCATCTCTAACGGTGTTAAAACCGATCACAGGTAGTTTGTGATTGTGTCTCATCTTCAAAATGATCCAAATTAACAAAACCAGCTTGCCCTGCCCGTTTATGTTGGCAGACCAAGCATTAACGACATGGATTCATGGCCGCCACCAGCATGAACTGGCAGGGAAACACCGCTTTGATACCGGCCCGTGCAATGGTCACTTTGCCGTCTTCCAGGGGCTGCCGCAGCACCTCCAGCACATTTCTTTTGAACTCAGGCAGCTCATCCATGAACAGCACCCCGTGATGGGCCAGACTGATCTCGCCGGGCATCGGACGGGACCCCCCACCCACCAGTCCCGCATCAGATATGGTATGGTGAGGAGAACGAAAAGGCCGCCGGCCGGATGGCTGTTTCCACGTTTCCAGCCCGCCCGCCACGGAATAAATCCGGGCCACTTCCAGAATCTCTTCAAATGTCAACACGGGCAGGATGGTGGTCAGCCGTTTGGCCAGCATGCTCTTGCCAGACCCGGGAGGTCCGGTCATGAGCAGATGGTGGCTGCCGGCGGCACTGATTTCCAGCGCCCGCTTGGCATGGGACTGACCTTGGACATCAGACAGATCTAATGCTGCATCGGACGGCTTCAGATCTGTCTGATGGCAGGCATCCCGGACAAACGGCGTGATGGTCCCATGTCCGGTAAAATATTCCACCACCTGGGACAACCGGGCAACCGGCAGAATGTCCAGGCCATCCACAAGAGAAGCCTCATCTGCATTTTCCGCCGGGACCAGGAGACCTTTGAATCCCTGTTCCCGGGCGGTGAGCGCCACCGGCAGAATTCCTCTGACCGGTTTGATCCGGCCGTCCAAAGACAACTCTCCGGACATCAGATATGCTGTCATGGCATCGGAGGGAATCAGTCCCGAAGCCCCTAAAACGGCCATGGCGACGGGCAGGTCCAGCCCGGATCCGGTTTCTGCACATCTGCCGGCGCCAGATTCACCACCACCCGGTCCATGGGAAAGGTGTATCCGGAATTAGTCACCGCGGCACGGACCCGTTCCTTGCTCTCCCGGACCGAGGCTTCGGCCAGACCGACAATCTGGAACACCGGCAGACCCATGGAAATATCTGCTTCCACCTCCACCACAAATGCATCAATGCCGTTAATGGAACAGGAAATTGTCTTCGCTATCACCGGATCACCTTCAGCACAGTTAGGCCTGGTTTCAATCTGTTCTTCCGTGTTTATCAAAATTTTTCCCTGAACCAAAGAAAAATCTGATTTGTTTTGCTATATCCATGAAAATCAAGTATATATTAAAGACTTTCACAGACGGTTAACATAAACAGCCCAGACGGATATGACATATACAGCACACAGGCAACAGACCCTGGCAAAAAACGTGGCCCTTTCAGGAACAGGGGTCCATTCCGGGAAAAAAACCATATCATGATACGGCCGGCCGAAGAAAACCACGGCATTAAATTCCGCCGGATAGATCTGCCCGGCACTCAGGATATCCCGGCTCTGTTCAAACGGGTGGTGGATACCAGCCTGGCCACGGTGTTAGGTGTCAACGGCGCCATTGTCTCCACCATTGAACACCTGATGGCCAGCTTTGCCGGGCTTGGGATCGATAATGCCCTGGTGGAAATGGACGACTATGAAATGCCCATCATGGACGGAAGCGCCAAAGAGTTCACCCGGGCCATTGCCGCTGCCGGCATCGTGACCCAGGACCTGCCCAGGCATGTCATGATCATCAAACAGCCGGTCCGGATCCAGGATGGGGATAAATTTGTCGAGGTGCGGCCGGCCAGGTGCTACAAAATCACCTGCTCCATTGAGTTTGATCACGCCCTCATCGGCAGACAGTCCATCACGTTCGACCGGACCCGGGACAATTTTGAAAAAGAGATCAGCCATGCCAGAACTTTCGGGTTTATCCAGGATCTGGAACTGCTCAAAAAATTCAGCCTTGGAAAGGGCGGCAGCCTGGACAATGCCATTGTGATCGACACAGACAAAATTCTGAACTTAGAGGGGCTGCGGTATCCGGATGAATTCGTCCGGCACAAGCTGTTAGACAGCCTCGGGGATTTTTCCCTTCTGGGGATGCCGATTCAAGGACATATCACCTCCCATAAATCAGGGCACACTCTGAATCACCGGTTTATTCAAACACTGCTCAATGACAAGAATGCCTGGGAAACCGGCCCGGCCGTCAGGGAGCTGCTTTGCATATGAACGTTACGCGTACATCCTGTCTCAAACCGCTGGGTATGTTCCTGATTCTCATTTTTTTGTTGCAGATGGTGACACCGGGCGCATTTTGGGCCGGGAAAAAGAACAGCCGATTCTGACCGACATCAAACTGGCCAACACAAGGGATGACCTGCTCCTTTATTTTGAGGTGGAAAATGCGTTTTTGCCAAAAATCATCCAGAATATTGAAAACGGGATTCTCACCCCTTTTTCGTTTCGGGTGTCATTATACAAAACTGGGGGATCCTGGCTGGACAAAAGAATAACCGATCTTGATATTCAATCCTCTATCAAATTCAATTCCCTGAAACAGGAATATACGGTTCACAGACCCTGGAAAGAAGACAAACCGGTGGTGACAAAGTCCTTTGATGAGGCCAAAGACTTGATGACCCGGATAGACAATCTGGTTGTCACCCCGCTGACAGACCTGAAAAAAGGTGAAAAATATCAGATCCGGATCAGAGCACAACTGACAAGGGTCACCCTTCCCTTTGCACTGCGCTATGTGTTCTATTTCGTGTCTTTCTGGGATATCAAAACAGACTGGTACATCATTAACTTCACATATTAGCCGGCTTCTATTCACCCATGGCACAGGTTTCCGAACAGGTCGGGCAAAAAAAATCCAGACGCAGGAAAGAGTTTGTTTTCATTTTTGTGATTCTTGCTGCAGTGGCGGTTCTGACGCTGGTCGAATCCAGCATTACCTCTTTAGGTGCTGAAATCTCACTGTCCAGCACCGTGATGATGTTCATTCTCATCAACATCAACCTGCTGCTGCTGCTGACCCTGTTTCTTCTGGTGTTCCGGAACCTGGCAAAACTGTACTATGAAAAAAAGAAAAACGTTTTCGGCTCCAAACTCAAAACCCGGCTGGTCACCTCTTTTGTCATTCTCGCCCTGGTTCCCACCACGGTATTGTTTTTCTTTTCCATCCAGTTCATTTCCTATTCCATTGCCTTCTGGTTCAATGCCCCGGTGGAACGGACATTGACAAACTCGCTGAACGTCGGTCAGCAGCTGTATACATATATCGAGGAAAAAGACGCTTTTTTCGCCAAACGTGCCGCTTTTCAAATCGATTCCAGAAAAATGTTGAAAAAAGAAAAACTCAATGATTTGAACCGCTACGCCCAGGTGGTTCAGCGGGCGTTCAACCGCCATGCCGTGGAAATCTATACCCCGGATGCCAGGCGGGTCAGCCTGTCTCTGGCCAACGAACTGGAACATCTGTATTTCGGAATTCTTACCACGGCAGAACTCAAAAAAATCCCCCCGGAACGATCCACTGTCACCATTTACCAGACCTTTGACCAGGGGGAATTCCTTCGGACTGTTTCCACAATTCCCTTTGACGCTCCGCTGGAAAATGCCGAAGGATTCGTCGTGATCACCACCCTGATTTCCAGAGACCTGTCTGAAAACCTGACCGCCATTGTCAGCGGTATGGAAGAGTATCATCAACTCAAACTTACCAAAAACCGGCCCAGCTGTCCTATTACATCGCGCTGTCCATCGTGGCACTGCTGGTAATTTTCTGTGCCATCTGGTTCGGGTTTCAGCTGGCCAAATCCATCACGGTTCCCATCATGAAATTTGCTGAAGGCACCCGCCGGGTCACGGAAGGGGATTTGAACTACAAGATCGATTTTGAAACCGACGATGAAATCGGCACCCTGATCAAATCTTTCAATTCCATGACCACCCAGCTGGCCGCCGGCAGAGAACAGGTGGCACGTTCCAGAGAAATGCTCAGCCGGCAGAATCAGGAACTGGAAAAAAGCCGCCAGTATATTGAAATTGTTTTGAAAAATATTTCCGCCGGCGTCATTTCCATCGACAGCACCGGGGTGATCACCACCATTAACAAAGCTGCTGAATCCATGCTGGCCATTAAAGGTGCACAAATTACCGGACAAATCTTCAGACAGGTGTTGGCCGGAGAATATCTGCACATGGCGGAAAAGCTGTTCGAACAAAGCAGTAGCCCCGGCCGGCAGTTTATTCAGATGCCGGTTTCCACCGCCATTTCAGGAATTCCAAAGCACTTTTCACTGCATTACAGTACCCTGAAGGATGACACCGGAAAAAATATCGGCGGAGTTCTGGTGTTCGATGATGTAACAGAACTGGAAAAAGCCCAGCGGATGGCGGCCTGGCGGGAAGTGGCCCGGCGCATTGCCCATGAAGTGAAAAACCCGCTGACTCCCATCAAGCTCTCTGCCCAGCGCCTCAAGCGCAGATACAGCAAAGACATCAATGACGAGGTGTTCGACAGCTGCGCCGACACCATTGTCAAACATGTGGATCTGATCCGGAATCTGGTCAATCAGTTTTCCACCTTTGCCAAATTTCCGGATGTGAGTTTCACCCGGGCCAGAATCGAAAGCATCATTCTGGAGACCATCGCCCTTTTCAGGGAGGGTCTGGAAAATGTCACCATTCATACCCGATTCGACGAGAATCTGCCTTCTTTGAAATTGGATCACCAGCACATGAAACAGGCGTTTATCAACCTGATCGACAATGCGGTATCCGCCATGAATAAACAGGGGATCATTGTCATTGATGTGTCTTTTGATCCCATCCTGAAAATTGTCCGGATTGAAATTGCCGACACGGGCAAGGGCATTTCCGATATGGAAAAGACCAAAATGTTCGAACCTTATTTTCCACCAAAAATCCGGCATGGGTCTGGGGCTGGCCATTGTCAATTCCATTATTTCAGACCATAACGGGGTGATCCGGGTTCAGGACAATCAGCCCTCAGGGGCCAAATTTATCATCGAACTGCCCATCGCCTGAATATGAACCGTTTTGAATCCGGGGAAACAGGCACCCCGGACAAAAAGAAAGGATTTGCGTTATGTATCCGGCTGTTCTGATTGTTGATGACGAGACCACCATCATTGAGTCACTTTCCGGCATTCTGTCCGATGACGGATTTGAAGTCATCCACGCATTTAACGGATATGAGGCGTTGAAAAAAATTGAAACCGAATCCCCGGATATCGTACTGCTCGATATCTGGATGCCAGGGATGGACGGTATTGAAACTTTGCGGGAAATCAAACTCAAGTTCCCCAATATTCCGGTGGTGATGATCACCGGCCACGGCTCCATTGAATCCGCCGTGGATGCCACCAAGTCCGGGGCCTTTGATTTCCTGGAAAAGCCGCTGTCCATTGACAAGGTCATGGTCACCATCAACAATGCCCTGAATTTCAGAAAACTGGAAGAGGAAAACCTGTATCTTCGCAAAAAAACCATTGAAAAGAATTCCATCACCGGCACCAGCCCAGCGGTTCAAAAACTGTACCAGGAAGTCATGGTTGCGGCCCCGACGGACGCAGCTATCCTGATCACCGGCGAAAACGGCACCGGCAAGGAAATGGTGGCCCGAACCACTCACCAGTTCAGCCGGCGGCCGGAAGAGCCATTCATCATCATTAACTGCGCGGCCATCCCCGAGGAAACCCTGGACAGTGAACTGTTCGGCCATGAAAAAGGGGCCCTGGGCCATGCGTTTTCCAAAAACATGGGCAAATTCGAACTGGCGGCCGGAGGAACCCTGTTTCTGGATGAGATCGGTGACATGAACATCAACACCCAGGCAAAAATACTTCGCGCTCTGGAATCCAGAACCTTTCAACGCATCGGCAGCAGCAGGGTCATTCATATGGACGCCCGGATCATCGCATCCACCAACAAAGATCTCAACACAGAAATTAAAAACGGCCGGTTCAGGCAGGATCTGTATTTCCGACTGAACGTCATCCCCATCCATGTTCCTCCGCTGCGGGACAGAAAACAGGACATTCCCGTACTGGTGGACACCTTTCTGACCAAACTGGCCGAACAGTCGGCCACACCAAAGAAAACCATGTCCCAAAAGGCCCTGGACCTGCTGGCCTGTTATGCCTGGCCGGAAATGTGAGGGAATTGAAAAACCTGATGGAACGCCTGTCCATCATGGTTGATGAAAATCATATCGATATTTCCCATCTGCCGAATCCCTATCATTCCCCATCCACGCCTGATTCAAATGCCGACTCCGGGGAACTGTTTGCCATCAACAATCTAGAGCAGGCCCGGTCCGCATTTGAAAAAGAATATGTCCGCCACAAAGTGGCCCTGGCCAAAGGGGATATCACACTGGCCGCAAAAACCCTGGGTACCAGCACCCGTTACATCAAAAAAAAACTGAACTGATTTTTTGAATATGCGAATTATCAGCGGCTCCTGCCGGGGAAGAAAACTAACCCCCATCAAAGGATGGATATCCGGCCCACTTCAGACCGGATCCGGGAAGCGATATTCAATATCCTGGGTCCCCGGGTCTGGCAGGCCCAGGTGCTGGACCTGTTTGCCGGTACCGGGGCACTGGGCCTGGAAGCCCTGAGCCGGGGGGCGGCCCATACCGTGTTTGTGGACCGGTCCGACACCGCCTGTGATGTGATCCGCCAAAACATCAATCGATGCCGGCTCATGGAACAAGCCATACGAATCCGGCAGGATCTGTTTGCGCCCTGGACCCATCCGGCCATGACATCCAGACGATTCGATTTGATCTTTCTGGACCCGCCCTATGGCCGGGGATTTGTCGTCAAAACCCTGGAACATCCTTTTTTTCCGGCACTATTATCTGAAAACGGCATCATCATCGCCGAACATGACTTCAGAGAAATCCTGTCACCTGCCTGAGCGGACTTGACATTTTCCGCCAAAAAAAATACTCAAGGACCACTGTTTCATTTTTAACCCGATTGCAGGATACCGTATGAAAAAAAACACACGCCTAAACGCAAAACAGCCATTTACCCGGGATCATTCGATCCGCTGACCAATGGTCACATGGATGTGATCCAGCGGGCCCTGGAAATTTTTGATGAAGTGATCGTGGCCATCCTCAGAAATCCGGCCAAAAGATACCTGTTTTCCATTGATGAGCGCCTGAAAATGATCCGGCAGAGTTTCAACGGCAACGATGCGTTGAAAGTTGATGCGTTTGACGGACTCCTGGTGGACTACGCCAAGATGAAAAATGCCGTTGCGATCATCCGGGGCATGCGGGCCATCTCCGACTTTGAAAATGAATTTCAGATGGCTTTAATGAATCGGAAACTTCACAAAGATGTGCAGTCCGTATTTCTGATGACCGGATTTCGGTGGATCTTCACCTCGTCCTCCATCATCAAGGAAGCGGCCCAGTTTGGCGGCGATGTGTCAGACATGGTTCCTGAACCGGTCAACCGGAAACTCATGGAAAAATTCCCGAAAATTGAAGCCCGCCAGCGACAACACGCCGATCCTACCGATGTCTGACCGCCCATGGATCTGTGGCAGCTAAAAATATTTGTGACCGTGGTCCAGGAAAAAAGCTTTTCCAAAGCATCCGACATTATCCACCTGTCCCAGCCAACGGTATCCAGCCATATCAAAGAATTGGAAAAGCATTTTCAATGCCGGCTTCTGGACCGGCTGGGGAAAAAAACAGAACCGACCCGGGCCGGCTGGATTCTGTATGACCATGCTCGGAAACTGCTGGCACTCAAAGACACCACCGAGTCCGTCATGCAGGAGTTTGTCGGCTGCACCCGGGGCCCGCTGATCATCGGGGGCAGCACCATCCCGGCCGGATATATTCTTCCCGGACTGCTGGGGCCTTTTTCCAAAGTATACCCGGACATTTCCATCCATCTGGTCAACGGCGATACCCGCCAGATCATTGAAGACGTCAAACACGGCCGGGTGGAGATGGGGGTGGTGGGAGCCAGAACCCCGGATCCGGCCGTTGTTCAGGAAACACTTCTGGCTGACGAAATGAAACTCATCATACCGGAGGACCATCCATGGGCGGACCGGACTGCCATTGATTTCTGCGAATTATCCCAGGAACCTTTCATCGCCCGGGAACCCGGATCCGGCACCTGGCAATCCATCTGCCGGACCATGAACAAAGCGGGGCTGAATCCGGAACGATTGAATGTCACCGTTACCATGGGATCGAGCGTTTCCGTGATCCAGGGCATTCTCAACCGGATGGGTATTTCCATTCTTTCCACTACAGCGGTGGCGGACGACCTGGAAAAAGGGCGTTTGGCTGCGCTGTCCGTGAACGATCTGGTACTGAACCGGTTTTTCTACCTGACTTTGGCAAAAACCGCACGCAGTCACCTGTCTGTCTGAAATTTATCACCTTTGCCAGACAATATTTGCAAAAGATTTGATTCCCTTTGTTATTTTTCAGCGATTCAACCGGGAAAACGTCATTGACAACCCCTAATTTTTCTGTTTAGCTCATCTTCAGTTATGATGTTGTTAAAGACGGGCATAATACAATCTTTAGACACAGGATTACGCCATGATAATAGGATTGGATGTTGGCGGCACTCACACGTATGCGGTTCTCTTGAGCAACAAGGGGGTTGAAAAAAGTGTCAAGGTTTCCACGGATCATGCGGATCTTTTCAACACGGTTCTTTCAGGGTTCACTCAGCTGCTGGAATCCATCGATCCCGGCCGGATTGAACGTGCGGTCATTTCCACCACTCTGACCACCAATGCCATTATCCAGCAGACCATGGCGCCGGTCGGCATGATCGTCTCCGCCGGGCCGGGCATCGATCCGGAATTTTTCCGGACCGGGGACCATTATTATCCGGTATCCGGGTCCATCAACCACCGGGGCCGGGAAAAAGCACCGGTCAATGAGATGCAGATTCAGGATATCGCCCAGAAAATGGCGGACGACGGGGTGGAATATGTCGGCGTAGTCAGCAAATTCTGCGTGAGAAACCCGTCCCATGAAATACTGATCAAACGGATTTTAAACAAATATTTCAAAGAGGTGTTCTTAGGCCACCATGTGTCCGGAAACCTGAATTTTCCCAGGCGGATCGCTACCACCCATCTGAACGCCGCCGTGTTTTCCCTTCATAAATCGTTTTTGAAGCAGTGAAAAAAAGCCTTGTTGAAAAAGGATTGACTGTCCCGATCCAGATCCTGAAAGCGGACGGCGGCACCATGAGCCTGGAAGCATCCATGCATTTTCCCGGACAGACCGTCCTGTCCGGCCCGGCCGCCAGCATCATGGGCGCCATTCCCTATGCGCCTGAAGGCCAGGATGCCATTGTCCTGGATATTGGGGGACCACCACGGACATCGCGTTCCTTGTGGACAAGGCACCGCTGCTGGAACCGGTGGGAATCCAGCGAGGACGTTACAAGAGCCTGATCCGGTCTCTGCGCACTGATTCCAAGGGGATCGGCGGCGACAGTACACTGCGAGTCAAGGACGGCACCCTGACCATCGGCCCGGACCGGCAGGGACCGGCCATGGCGTTCGGGGGGCCTTTGCCCACGCCCACGGACGCATGGTGGTGTTGAACATCATGGATACCGGGGATCGTGAAAAGGCCGCCGCCGGGATTGAAATCATTGCCCGGGAACTGGGACAGAGTCTGGAAGACACGGCCGAGAAAGTGTTTAAGACCTGCTGTACCATTATTTTGAAAAAAACCTTTGAAATGATTGATCAGATCAACTCCCAGCCCGTTTACACGGTCCACGATTTTCTGGAAGGATATAAACTGAGCCCGCAAAAAATCCTGGTGCTGGGGGGTCCGGCCCCGTTTTTTGCCCAGAAGATCGAAGATCTCTACCAGATCGATACCCTGGCCGTTCCCAACTCGCCCGTGGCCAATGCCGTAGGTGCGGCCCTGGCCCGGACCACCTGTGAAGTCTCCCTGTACGCGGACACGGAGCAAGGGATTGTCACCGCCCATGAAGAAGACTTTGCCGAACCCATCTCCAAAACCTTTTCCGAAGATGATCTCATGGAAACCGCCTACACCCTGCTCAGGGAGAAAGCCCTCAATTCCGGAGCAGATCCTGAAACCTGGAAGAAGTGGAGGTGGTGGAATTCCAGAAATTCAACATCATCCGGAATTTTTCGCCCAGGGGCAAAATCTTCCGCACCAAGATGCAACTCAAACCCGGCCTGATCAAAGGCTATGAAACGGTGTTACATTAAAGAGGAAGCCATGTTGAAAGCTTTGCACAAAACCGGGCTGGTGTTTTTTCCCGCCTTTGACTGGGCCATTGATCCCACCCATCCGGAAAGGGAAGAGCGGCTGCTGTATACCCAGGACCAGGTCACCGAGGAAGGGGTTTTTGACATTCCGGGCATCATTGAATACAAACCCATGCTGGCCACATCGGAAGATATTCGGCGGGCCCAGTTCTGTGTACCTGATGAAGCCTCCATCACCACGGAATCCCACCTGATCAGTGCCGGCGGCGCCAAAGTGATCGCCGATGCCGTCCTGAACAAGGAAGTCAGAAACGGATTCGCCCTGATCCGTCCCCCTGGGCATCACTCCATGCGGGTGTCCCACGGGGGCCGGGGATTCTGCCATATCAACATCGAAGCCATCATGGTGGAATACATACGAAGCCGCTATGGGGTCAAGCGCATCGCCATTGTCGATACCGACTGCCACCACGGGGACGGCACCGACAATATCTACTGGCACGACCCGGACGTCTTGTTCATCTCCCTGCATCAGGACGGCCGGACCATGTTTCCGGGCACCGGATTTCCCGGGGAACTGGGGGGCCCCAACGCCAAGGGCAGCAACCTGAACATTCCGCTGCCGCCGGGCACTTCCACAGAAGGATACCTGTATGTGATCAATCACTGCGTGCTGCCGGTGCTCAATGAATTCAAACCCGATCTGGTGATCAACTCCGCCGGCCAGGACAACCACTACACCGATCCGTTGACCAACATGAACTTCTGCGCCCAGGGATACGCCCAGCTTACGACCCTGCTCAAGCCCGATATCGCGGTGCTGGAAGGCGGGTATGCCATTGAAGGGGCGCTTCCTTATGTCAATCTGGGCATCATCCTGGCCATGGCCGGCCTTGACTATGCCGGGGTCGTGGAACCGGACTACAACCCGGAAAAACTCAAGCAGTCTGTGAGCATCACCGATAAAATCAAGAAAACCACGGACCAGATCAACAGATACTGGGCCCAGCGGTTTGAGATGCGTGATGCGGCCGGCAAAGCCGGAGAAATCCAGATGCGGCACAAAGAGATCTTTTATGACACCGACAATATTTTCGAGCGTCAAAAGGAACGCATCCGGATCTGTAAAGACTGCGGAGGGTGTTTTGAAATCGACTCCCAGGCCACGCCCGGGTTTCACATTTTAGGGGTCCACATTCCCATCAATGCCTGTCCTGCCTGTATTGAAAAAGGATATGAATTGTTTAATGCGGCATCCAAAGACAAATTTGACCATGTGTTTCTGATGGACCGGCCCAAAGGCACGTACCACAAAAAAACTGACCCCTAATTGATATGCCCCGATTTCATCCTGACCGGGCACTAGAGACCCGGGACTGTGTGATCCGGCTCATCCGTGAGTTTTTTCACGCACATCAATATCTGGAGGTGGAAACCCCAGTCAGAAGCCCCGCCATCATTCCGGAAGCCCATATCGATCCGTTCCTGTCTGAAGACCATTTTCTGATGGCCTCTCCGGAACTGTATATGAAGCGGCTGCTGGCCGAAGGGCATTCCCACATTTTTCAGGTCTGCAAATGTTTCAGAAAAAATGAACGAGGCCGTTTTCACCTGCCGGAGATGACCATGCTGGAATGGTATGGGGCCTATGATACCTACCTGGATCTCATGAACCAGTGCCAGTCTCTGGTCCGGCACATCGCCCAAGGCCTGAACAGGGGAAATCGGCTGTGCTGGCAGGACCACACTCTGGATCTTTCCCAGCCGTTTCAGCGGCTCACCGTGCACCAGGCATTTGACACCCATGCCCGGATCTCCTGTGACCAGGCCCTGGCCGGCGGCCGGTTTGATGAGATCATGGGATTTGAGATCGAACCCCGCTTGGGCCGAAACCAGCCGGTGTTTCTCATGGATTATCCGATATCCCTGGCCAGTCTGGCAGCCCTGCATCCGGACAACCCGGGCCTGGCCCAGCGGTGTGAATTCTACATGGCCGGCATCGAGCTGGCCAACGGATTCACGGAGCTGACCGATGCCAAAGTCCAGCGGAAGCGGTTTGAAAAGGAAACCAGACTCGAAAAGGCCTTGGCATGCCGCCCCTGCCCCTGCCGGAAAAGTTTTGTCCGAACTGAAAGCGATGCCCCCGTGTGCGGGCATCGCTTTAGGGGTAGACCGGCTGGTGATGCTGTTTGCCGATGCCGCATCCATCGACCAGGTGGTGGCATTTACACCGGAAGCCTCCTAATGAAGTCAATCCGCAGCCAATCGCCTCTCCTCGGTTTCCGGTTTTTTCACAGGAACTGAGGAGTAAGGCACTAAGCGCAGCGTTTCACCGGGAACAGGACATTTCCGGGTCCCGGGTCTGGTACTGGACCCGCACAAATCCATACATGATGCCGCAGCCCGCCAGAAACAGCACCGCCGCCCACCCCAGCTGACCATCCAAAGCCGGCAGCACATTCACATTGGTGTAAACAGCCACATTTTCCAGCAGAACCACCGTGTTGTTTTCCCTGACATACTGGGCTGCCAGTACCGCTACCTGCTTGAAGGGCCACAATGCCCACAAAGAGCCCAGCATCAGTCCCAGCAGAAACGCCATGGTGGTATCATAATAGTGTCTGAGCACAAAACTGATCAGTCTTGCGAACACCAGTCCGCCTGCCAGGATGCCCAGGCTGAAGCATCCCAGATAAAAAATAGCATCCAAACGGAAAAACGGCAGGGCCGATATGGCGGACAGCACGTCATAATACGCCCCCATCAGGATCAGAACCAGGGATCCGCTGATACCGGGCAACACCATGGCGGAAATGGAGACCGCACCGCAAACGGCCGCGTACAGATATTCGGTTCCCGCCGCCGGCAGGCTGAACCGGGCCGTGTCACTGTCCTGGCTGCCTGCTGTCGCTGCGGCCCGACTTTCATATACCTGCTGGTAGAGTTCGGATTTGTGCTTCATCCGGTCATAGGGATTGACCTGCACATACACCATCACCGTCATGGCCGCGCCCAGGCAGGCAAATCCGGCCAGATGCCACCGGAAGTGTTTCAGCAGGCGGACGGGAATTAAAAGCGACACCAGGATCAGGCCGAAAAAAAAGGCATAGGTCAGGGAAAACCAGTGGGTCATCAGATACTTGATCACCGTGGAAAGCCCCAAGATGGCGAAGACCGCCCCCAGGGTCAGCCGGGCCAAAAATGCGGCATCGTTCTGCCGACAGAATGTCATGGCCGCCCGGGTGGTGCCGTTTCTACCGCCATGCCTTACCCACCGGCCGGCAATCGCTGCCGCCTCTCGAATCAGGGGTCGGGTGATGCCGTTGATAATGCCGAAAACCCGCTCATAGATGTTGAAAATCAGCAGAAACGTACCCCGGAAACTCCGGGAATGATATTGGCGGCCCCCAGGCAGAACCCCATGAGCAGCTCTTTGCAATTATTCATCGAGATGATTCATTCCACCCGTGCTGGCCGATGAGTTTTACAAACCGGCACCCGCCAGATTCTCCTTCCTCAGGCCGGTGTCGGTTTTGGTGAGCTTGACCAGATCCTGGGTGAAATGCCCGCCCACGGGCATGACCAGACGGCCGCCCGGGGCCAGCTGTTCCACCAGCGGCTGGGGGATCTGGTTGCCCCCTGCCGTGACCATGATGGCGTCAAACGGACTTTGTTCTTTCCATCCTTGGGTGCCGTCGGAATACCTGGTCACGATGTTGTGGATTTTTAAGCGGTCGAACAGCTGGCGGGTTTGCCGGTACAGAACCGGGTTCCGTTCGATGGTATAGACCTTGTAGGCGATCCGGGCCAGGACCGCTGCCTGGTATCCAGAGCCAGTGCCGACCTCCAAGATCCGCTCCGATCCTTTCAGTTCAAGGCTCTGGGTCATCTCGGCAATGATGTAGGGCTGGGAGATAGTCTGGCCCTCACCGATGGGCAGGGGGAAATCTCCATACGCGCTGTCCACCAGGGCTTCGCTTACGAATAAATGCCGGGGGACATCGGTCATGGCATGGATCACCAGGGAATCGGTCACACCTCTGGCAATGATCTGGCGTTCCACCATGTCTTTGCGCCATCGGGCGAATTTTTTTGGGCTCGTCATTCATGCACTTCTTCTTACCAGCATGTCCGGGCTGCGTCAAGCAGATACCGCGGAATAAGGAGGGGTTGAACAATTTGCAAGGGAGAGGCAGTTGGCTCCACCCTTTATCACGTTCACAGGCTGTAACGGCACGGCACAGCTGAACGTCAAAAACCATGGGCAGGCCTGTCCTCAAACCGTTTACCATTTTAACTGTACCGCGCCCAACGAACTGTATCAACCGCATTAAAATGGGATTCGGCCAACCACTACCCCCGCCACTGGGCGCTGATTTCCGATTCACTGTCCGCCATGGCAACTCCCAAAATTACTCACCCAAATACTGTTGCACCCCGCCGAAAAAGGTGTTATGAAAAATTTAGCTTTTGAATGATAACCATAATACTCAAGTCAGATAAAATGCAATTTGAGATGATATACAGTTAGCTATTGAATGATAAATGCTATACAGAACCACACATTAACTTGTTTCATTTTTTGTAATTTGAGTTTGACTCAAGTCAATTTAAAAAATACCGATGTATATAGTGGACCCCGAAAATTGGACAATGTGTTAAGATAGAATCTAACAGTCCAGAAAGGGGAAAATTTTGAAACGGAAAAATTACAGCAAAGAGTTAAAAACCAAGGTCGCATTGGCGGCAATAAAAGGGAACCAAACTGTCAATGAAATTGCATCTGAATTTGGTATCCATGCAAGTTTAGTGAACT
>LQAI01000119.1_pt1 | contig 19244 bp, 16 predicted proteins | sample 1535821 | NCBI WGS metagenome assembly LQAI01 (sample SAMN04331586, study PRJNA305678) | bioreactor metagenome | isolation source: bioreactor_5 inoculated with Wadden Sea sediment 1st replicate of a... | place: Germany:Bremen | reverse complement strand
CTGACATTCCACACCCTTATTTGTAAGTTTGCCTTTTTTCCGAAGGCTGTATAAAATTGCCTATCCCCCAGGCACGGTAAAAATTTTTGAATTTAATCCTAATGCTCTTAAATATTCCAACTGGTTACTCGTTAAAGGCCGGGCCAATTTTCTATGTTTCCCGAATTTCAGAATCAGTAAATACTGGAAGCTACTCATCAACATGAATGACGTCGGTTTAGATGTTCTTCTCTTTTCCCATCCGGGAAGACTCTTGTTTTTATTTTTTGCATACCGTCTCATGTTGTACTCGATAAGTGTCAATGGTCACGAGGAATTGTATAGAGGACCCCATTGTCAAGACAGTTTTTTGTCCAAATTAAGCGTCAAAATCGATTTAAACTTTTCGGCCTTTATCTCTTGTGACCTCAATGGATTTTTGGGTACAAATTGTCATAGGCAAACTCCTTGGTTTAATTTTTTCTAAGCGACTGAATTATAAAATATTTCCGAGAATCTTTTCTCTCTTTCTTTTAAGCTTCTCGTGAATTATTCGGGGCAGACATCGGGAACACCGCAAATCACTTATTTTTATAAAGTAAAACCCCTACCTCATGAAAATCGGAGGCAGGGGTTTTCTTCGCATGTTTTTTTAGCTTTCAATGGTGCCGGCGCGGACACCCTTGAGGTAGTTCATGCAGAACGGGTCATGTCCCAGCAGCATGTCCGCGGTCCGGATGACGGCCATGATTTTCTTGTCCAGAGGATCGATAATAGCCGAATCCATCCCCGCATCCATCATCAGGGTCACGAAGGTGCGGTTAATGATTTGGCGCTGGGGAAGACCGTAGGAAATGTTGGACAATCCGCCGGTGATGTGGACTTCAGGGAACTTTGCCTTGATGGCCCGGACGGCGTCCAGAACCATCACGCCCTTGTTGGTGTCAGTGGCGATGGGCTGGACCAGGGGATCCACGTAAATGTCTGTCATGGGGATGTTGACTCTATTCAGTTCCTCCACCAGAGTGGTGGCCCGGCCGACAATATCGTCGGCTGAGCTGGGCATTCCGGCATCATCCATGCACAGGGCGATCACTTTGCAGGATTTACCGGAAAGGAAGGGCATCATAGAGTTGAACCGTTCCTTTTCCAGGGAGATGGAATTGATCATGGGTGTCTTTTCCACCATGGCAAAGGCCATTTCAAGAATGGCCGGATCCGGGCTGTCCAGGGTCAGCGGCACGGTGGCCATGGGCTGGATGGTATCCAACAGCCACTTCATGTCTGCCTTTTCATGGCCAATGCGGGCCCCGGCATTGACATCGATAAAATTGGCCCCGGCTTCCAGCTGTTTTTTGACATCATTGACAATATAATCTGCATCCCGATCAGCCACGGCCGTCTGGATCAGTTTTCTGGAAGTATTGATCCGTTCTCCGATCACTTCAAACATGGCTAATCCCCTCTATACGGCCAGCGATTTTGCAAGCTTTGAAGCAGAACCCGCATCTGCTGCGAACCCATCTGCTCCTATTTCATCTGCAAAAGCCTGGGTGACCGGGGCGCCGCCTACTAATATCTTCACCTGTTCTCTTAAGCCGGCTTCCACAATGGCGTCGATGGTCTGCTTCATAGCCGGCATTGTGGTGGTCAGAAGAGCCGAGAGGCAGACGATTTTAGCATTTTTTTCCTTGATCTGTGCCACGAATTTTTCCGGTGGAATGTCCACGCCCAGATTATGGACCGTGAGGCCGGCACTTTCCATCATCATGGCCACGAGATTTTTTCCGATATCATGCAGGTCGCCTTTGACCGTGCCGATAATGACACAAGCCCTCCCGACGCTCCCTCCTTCCCCCAGCAACGGCTTGAGGATCTCTACACACTGCCCCATCGCTTGGGCCGCCATGAGCACTTCCGGGATGAACATGTCTCCGGACTCCATCTTTTCGCCCACAATATCCATACCAGCAATCAGGCCCTTGTTGAGAATATCATTTGCCGGGATGTCGGCGGCAATGCCGGCATTAACCAGTTCTGTCAGTTTGTCGGCATCACAGGCCACCAGTGCTTGAATTATTGCATTGAAATCTGTCATTTTAGCCTCTTTTTTAATGATTTAATATTTCCTGCCTGCGGTGAACCATCCATTCAGATAATTCCTGTAAAATGCCTTGGTCCATTGCAGGTTCCTGATACTGACCAAGCCTTTTTTCTAATAGTTCGCTGGCTTGCTCGACAATATCTCGTCCCCCTTTTTCGTCCATACGGCATGTGAATCTCTGTTGCCCAGTTCATGCTGGAACAAAGAACGGAAATTCCGAAAAGTGCTTGGATGGGTCAGATAATTTCCTTTGGATCCCATGGACAAAATAGTGTCAAATTCAAGGGTCTCTGAGTTAACCTCGATTTTTTGCCTGGATGACAGAATATATCTGCAGATTTCCTCATCCATCACCCATTTCTCCAGACTGGTTGCCAGGTATGAGCTGAGCATTCCAAATGAGTGCAATATATAGTCCGCACCGCTTGCTATTGCCGTATCCAAACTAAGCGCACTTTCTGCCATGGCCTGACCGTCCAGTAGGTGGGAATCACTCAAAGCCCCTCCGGTGCGGCAGGGAAGCCTATAATATCTTGCCAGCTGTGTTATGCCTTTTGAAAGTAATAGTGTTTCAGGCGCCCCGAGGCAGGAAGTCCCGTTTTTCATATATAGAGGACAGGAGGTACTGCCATAGATCACGGGGGTTCCTGGATTCACAATCTGGCTTAACACTACCCCGGCAAGCAGTTCTGCATTTCCCAATGCCAAGGCGCCGGGGATGGTAACCGGTGCAGAAGAGCCCAAGAGAAGCATATTTGTGATAGCGGCCGGCTGGCCGTATTCAGCCAGGATAACCAATGCTTCCGCCTGTTCCGAAGCATATTGCAAAGGTGACAACGGGTTGATGATCCCGAGTGTTGAAGGATTATTGATCAGTTTCTCCTTCCCTCCGAAACGATGCCGATCATCTCGAGACTGTCTTTGAGACAAAGAACATTTTGCGTATTGGCTGTTGCCGCCACATCGCACATGGTCAGATCGAACCACAGCATATCGAGATGGCTGGTTTCAGAAACCAGTTCATGGGGATGGACCGATTCGTGGGCGGTCATCTGATTCAATGACGATGACTGAACGAGCTTGGCGATCTTTTTATAATCCGCCATTGTCCCCAGCCTCTGAGATTTGTCTTTTTCAGCGATGTAGACTTCCCCGCTGGTGCCGCAAAAAACGGGAAACCCGTTTCCCAATTCAAGATTCTTTTCCGGGTTCCGTGCCCGAATTTGAAATGCTGCCGGTGCGCTTTCAGTGGCTGACAGAATTTGCCGCTCATTAAAGAATACTGTAGAACCGTCAATTTTAAATCCATGCTGTTTGAAAACTCTCAACACTGATTCACTGCCGATCACAATTCCATGCTGCTCTATAATTTTTATGGATGTACCATGGATCAGCTCCAGATCAGAAGTCGTGAAAATATTATTTACCGGATTCCATCTGTCCTTCATGAATGATTCCTCTCTTTTTCTATGGATGTGAATAGCGACCGTACCGGATACCAGAACGCCCAGAATGCTCAATACAGCAGAAGTTGCGAACAGGATCTTGTATCCTTCAATCCCTTTATGGGTATCCAGGATATTTCCAGCCCATGTATAGATGAAAGCATCAGGGGCAAACCCGATCACTGAGGCAAATCCAATGGCAGCGCCACTGAAGGAGGAAGGAATTTTCAAATCTTCAATCAAAGTGAAATACACGCCGCGGATCGCATACATTGCTGCAAAAAGTGAAATAAACATGAATATGATGATTCCGGACCATGAAGGATCTGCAGGCGAGGTATAGATAAACATAGCTGTCGCAAACAGCAATACATAACAGATAAAAAGCACATTCGGGCGGGAACCGATTTTATCCCCGACGACTCCCCCGATCGGACCGGCCAGGAACTGGCATCCGTAATTCCAGAAAGTGGCCCAGAACGCTGCTGAAGTGGCTGTAACCCCCATTACTTCTGTAAGGTAAGGGGTCATATAACTGCCAAGTGCCATGACAGCGTAACAGCAGAATACGATAACAGCCACTGCCCAGACCAAAGGAGACTTTATTGTGGCAACAATATCCTGAACAAGTGATTCATTCGGTTCAAGAATCTTAGAATCTTCAAAAAAGAACCAGGTGAGTATGGCGGCAAGCACAGTACCCGCACTGATAAAATGCAAACTCCAGGTCAGGCCGGTTCGTTCAATGGCAAATTTAGCAAAAATCGCCACTACCGCAAAACTTGCAACGGTTGAAACAAGCCCCCTTATGCCTTCAAGAAGTCCGAAAAATCTTCCCTGTTCATCAGAATCGGCCATGTCTTTAGTTGTTCGGATAAAAGCCGCCCAGAAAGTCAATGTGGTGCAGACCCCCCAGGCACCGTGAACAATGATTGTCATAATATACGCGGGGTAGGTCGCAAAATAAAACCCGAGAAGACCGGTTGAAATGTAAGAAAAAGACAGCAGCTTCCTTGCAGATATTCGGTCTGCCAGCCATCCTCCGGGCCAGTAGGTTAATAGGGCGCAAAGCCCGTATGCACTCATGGAGACACCAAAGGCGGTGTGATCCAGTCCAAGTGCATTTTGAAGGGGATCATAAAAGGTGTACCGGATATAGGGAAGCAGATAAATAAATCCGCTGCCCCATGCAAGAATGCAAAGTCTCAAATATCTTGTTTTGTCATTCACTATCATTGAAAATATGCCCATGATGTCTCCGTTATTTTGCCAGCTGTTTCTCCCCTTCCCTGCGGATCTCCCTGAGTGCAGTCAAGATCTTTTCCGGCAATGCTTTCGGAACATGGGTATTGATAATTTCTTCAACCTTCTGGTCGGCCCTTTCTTCAAGAGGCATTGCCCCCGAACTGACCCAAGCGTCATATGAATCCTTGAAGAAAAGCCGTGGCTGCCACACCTCTTTTCTCATGTGCTCGATGGTGTGTTTCTGGGTCAGGAAATTTCCGGCAGGGCCGACCGCATTGATCACTTCGGTTGCAAGGGTCTGGGCATTCACCTCGATCCCCTGGTTGAACCGCTTTATCCAGCTGATGATTTCATCTCCAATCACCATCATGGCACATGAACAGGCCATACCCATATCCAGATAGCCGACATCATGGATTAAATTAACGCCTGATAGTGCCTGCAGCGCTGCATCTAGTGCCGCTTCTATTCCGGCCTGAGCATCCGGGGTCTTGGAATCTGCCGCACCGGCCAGCCCCCAGGTCGGCAATCCCACCGATCTTGCGATTTGTGCCTGTGCCGCCAGAGCAAGGGTTTGCTCCGGCCCCGAAGTAAAAGCGATACCGTTTCTCATGTTTCCCGTATAAATGGCGGCAGTCAGGCAGCAAGGGGCACCTTGCCTGAACAGTTGCGCAAGAAGGATTGAGAAAAAGCTTTCAGCCGTGGCCAGGGCAAGCGAGCCGGCAATGGTGACAGGGGAGGTAAAACCCATGAACTGAGCACCCGATGTCACCTGTGGGATAAGTCGCTTGGCGCAAATGGCAATTTTATCCACAATATCTGCTGGATAATGAAGCGGGGTGATGGGCTCGGGGTATGCGGCAATAAATGGATTTCTGCTGAGTGCATCTTCTCCGCCCGCAATTACAGACGCCATATCAATGATAAACTCCACGCCTTTGGCCGAATACCCACAGAAAACAATAGGTTTGACCGTATTCTGCACAGCCGTTTCAAATTCACACAAATCAGCCGAGTTTCCGGGTATATCCTGTGCTGATCCAAAAGGCATGACAAAATCAATATTATCCAGAGCATCTGCAATTTTGGCCCCCACATGATGTCTTCAACAGTTGTGAGGGTCCGCTTCTTATTGAGTGCATGTCTTTGATTCGGACTCGCCGTGGATGTTCCGAAAAAGCTTTTCCCGCCGGTTAAATCCATGACCGGCTTTTTTCCCTGTTGTACATCGCGAATCCTTTTGGGACTTTCCGGAGGGCATACTCGATTGCTGAACGGGGCGTATACACTCTGTTACCTTCAATAACAGTTCCTGCGCTCTTCAAAAGCTTCAATGCTTCGGGATGTTCGACGATGCATCCGGTTTGCTCCAGTATGAGGAATGCCGCCTGTTTGATTTCATGTACGTGATCACAGCTGATCGTCTGTAAAAAAGGGACGGCATGACTCGAATATCCTGAATAAATCATTTGAATTTCCTTTTTGTATTATTGATTCAATTAATACCGATGGATCAGTATTCTCAGGTTTACGGTCTTACCCATTTACGGAAAATGTACTGTTCGGATTGATTTCCCTCTTACGGGAATAAGCAGCGGCATTGATTTCAAGGCCGGTATATTTGCAGCGGAACATTAAGGGGGAGGAATCATGGTCATTTTTGTTTTCGCAGTATTCGATTAAATCAAACATCAGTTTGCCGACGGCAGGTCCGTTTTTATACTGGTTCCCGCTTGTCCCGACTGCCATATAGAAGCCGCTTAGGTCAGACTTGTCATATATCGGGATCCAGTCATCAGATACATCATAAAGATCCACGATACCCTTCGGCTTATTGGGAATGGTCAATCCATTCACTCTTCTTGCCAGCCGCATCACCTGGGCATTCCATTGATCCTCTGTAACCGAACGGTTGAATTCGTCGGGATTTTCAATCCATTCTTTTTCGTCGCAATCCGGGTCCTCACTGCCGACCAGAATCAGGTTGCCGGCCTCCGGTCGATAGTAAGCACCTGAATCCCCATCGCCGATATGCATTCCGAAAGCTTCATAATCGACGCCTTCCGGTGCTGGTGCAAAGTGGACTTCATGCCGAAGAGCCCGAGTCCGGATGTTCATACCGTCGGTAACCCCCGCCAGATGGTTGATGACTCCAGAGTGCGGACCAGCCGCATTGACGACAATCCCGGATGAAATTTTCTTTCCATCACTGAGAGCGACACCAGACACTTGATTGTTGTTTCTCAATATTTCAACAATCTTTGTATTGAACAAAAATTCGGCACCTTTGGCCTGTGCTCCCCTCATGATATTGTGGCAGGAAAGGACCGGATCGTTGATGTACCCGGAATCCGGTGTATACATGCCACCTTTGACGTATTCCCGGGAATCATGAAAGAAAAGTTCATCATCCGGCCTTCTAGGAGGGTAGAATTTTTCATATTGAAAAGGGAGCAGCCTGCTTGATTTTTCCCTGTCCCAATATTCCCAGCGAACCCCCACCCGATCATACCTTTTTTGAAGGGCTTCATGGCTGTAACTCGGATAAGCAAACTCAATGGAACCTTTGTTGATGAATTTTATCAGACCTTTTTCATCCGTTGCACCGATATAGTTTGTCCAATCATCCCAGTATGCTCTTGCTTCCCAGGAAAGTGCTACACCTTCATGGGTTGAATAGCTGAATCGGATGATGGCACAGGAATTTGAAGTTGACCCGGCACCAGGTTCGCCCAAAGCATCTACAACAACTGTAGAATATCCTTTTTTGGCAAATTCAAACCCAATGGCACATCCCATAATTCCGGCACCGATTACAACAACGTCTTTTTTCATAATAGCAAATCTCCTCGAAAAACAGCATTATCGTTTCGGTTTGCCCAACTGCAAATTCCGCACCATGAAAAATCAATGCCTGAAATCATTTCTTGATATGCCAAATTTCTTCATTTTGTGATACAATGATTGTCTTGTAATTCCAATATTTTGTGCTGATGCACTGACGTTGCCATACGTCATTTTCAGTACATTTTTGATTAAAGCCTTTTCTTTTTTTTCCTTGTCTTCCATAAGGGATTTTATATCAGGAGCGGGCGAACTGATGGACCGGCTTTCATCTGTTTCGGCCATGAAAGGTATATCGGGCTCAGGCCCCGAGAACTGTCTTTGCTCAAGGCAGACTGCATCCAGAAATGTTTGGGGCAGCATCTCCAAAGATATAGTCGATTCAGCCTCCGCTATATTCATTGCCCCTTCCATCACGTGCTCCAATTCCCGTATGTTGCCCGGCCACGAATAGTTCACAAAAAGATCGATGACCTCTTTTTCAACATCATGGATCTTTTTGTGTAAAGCTGTATTGTGTTTTGACATGAATAAGGTGACAAAATCCTCGATTTCATCGGTCCTTTTTCTTAACGGAGGAATGAAAAGCGTGACAACACTTAAACGGTAATAAAGATCCTTTCTGATCCTTTGCAGTTTCAGAGTGTTGGCGGGTGTTGAACCGATGGAGCTGATCACTTTAAGGTTGAGGTCATATTCTGAAGAACTGCCGATCCTTCTTGCCCGCTTGTCCTGAAGAACCCTTAACAGCTTGGGCTGCAATTCAATGGGCATGGAATCAATTTCATCTAAAACAGCACACCGTTATTGGCTTGTTCAAAGAGACCCGGCTTTTCCATGGCGCCGGTAAAAGCTCCTTTGGTTGTACCAAAAAGGAGCCCTTCGATTAAAGTGGCTGGAATGGCGGAGCAGTTGATGGCAATATATTTCCCTTTCTTCCATTTTGAAAAATTGTATATGCAGGTAGCGATCATGTCCTTCCCCGTTCCTGTTTCTCCGCTCAGAAGAATGGAGGATGGTGAATTGCTGGCCAGTTTGGCAATTCTGATGATTTCCTTAGTCTGGGGTGTGGAGGCAATTAACTGATCGAAACTCAAATTTCTCTTTGAAAAAGAACTGTCCTCTGAAGTGGAGATCGGTATGTCGGCTATATGCATGCTGGGCAGCTGCTGGACAAAACAGACACACCCGATGATATCTTTTTCAATAATGGGGTAAACCCAGTGGGAGGAATTGATCATTTTCCCGTTAATCGTTCTATAGATTTTATTGCGGACGGTAAGAGGCCTCCGTGTCTCCAGACACTGCATGATGTAGCTTCCCGAAAAAGTGGGTCCGTAAATGTAATTCACATTCTTGCCCAGTACGAAAGAAGGTTCCAGATCGTCGATTTTGCTTTGTTCTTCGTTATAATAATGAATGTTACCCAGTTTATCGGTGATCATAATGCCGATTGGGATACCGTCAAAAACATCCTGAAAATCGATAGATCTGATAATCTTACTTAAATTCATCTTGTCCTCATTGGTTGTTGTCATGTTTCTGCCGACAATATAGTAAATCATAAAGCAAAAAGTGAAAATCATTTTTACACTTTTTGCTTTGTACCTATACATATTTGTATAAAAATAGCATCTGATGGTTCGGAAAACCAGCAGAAAAAAACACCATTCTTCCGGTATTCTTTCCTAAAATCAAAGCCAAGGAAAAATGAGGCTATTGGCACATATTTTGATAACAATAATGATATGTTTTTCGTTTGGCCGGCCGCCAAAGTGAACTAACTGACGTCCCTACTGCCCATCCGTGTAAAACGAGTGGATTACTCGGGAGGGCAAGTACATGATCTTAATTCAACTGAAGCAACAGGAGGAAGCGATGAAATCAAAGATTCATCCGGCAGTCAAGGATCTGAAGAGTGATTATGAAAAGGGCAAGCTGTCCAGAAGGGAGTTTATCCGCCTTTCAACACTTTTGGGTGTATCTGCATTTGCAGCCACCCAGATGGCAGGTGTTAAATGGGCCGGCAAAGCTTTTGCCGGCAACATCAAAAGAGGAGGGACCCTCAAGGTGGCCACCGCACTGCAGAAAATTGCCCATCCTGCCACTTATTCATGGATCGCCTCCAGCAACGTAACCCGAATGGTGGCAGAGTACATGACCCTGACGGATGAGAAAAACATTACCCATCCTTATTTACTAAAGAATTGGGAGGCCAGCGAAGACCTCAAGACCTGGACCCTGAACCTGAGGCAGGGCATCACATTCAACAATGGGGACAAATTTACCGCCGATGACGTCATTTTCACCTTGAACCAGTGGCTTGATGACAATGTCGGTTCGTCTATGAAGGGGATCGTGGGGGCCTACCTTGATCCCACCGGTATAGAAAAAGTTGATGACTTTCAGGTCAAACTGCATTTAAAACAACCCGAGATTTCCATTCCAGAACATTTTTTCCAATACCCCGCCCAGGTACTTAACCACCGAACTTTTGAGGGGGATTTTTTGAAAGCGCCCCACGGTACCGGACCCTACCTGCTGGAGAGCTACAGTGAAGGAGAAATGGCCGTTGTCAAAAAACGGGAAGGGTACTGGCAGAAAGGTGCGGACGGCCAGCCGCTGCCTTACCTTGATGCAATAGAATTTATTGATATGGGAACCGAAACCGCCCCCATGATTGCCGCCATTAAAAGCAAGGATATCGATATCATTGATTCGTCTGATATCCTTGGGGTCGATGTTTATATGGCCCTCAGAAACGATAAAGATATTGTCATCAAGCAGGCTCCCACAGCCTCGGCCCAGGTGCTCCGCATGAGGGTCGACCTCAAACCCTGGGACAACGAAAAAGTCAGAATGGCCATGCGTCTCTGTCACAATCATGAAAAAATTCTGGGAATCGCCCACATGGGACAAGGGCTGGAAGGACAAGATTTCCACGTATACCCCTTTCATCCGGAGTACTGCGAGATGCCCGTTCCGGAATATGATCCGGCCCGGGCCAAACAGCTGCTGGCTGAAGCCGGCTATCCTGACGGTGTTGAAGTCAACCTGGCGGTGGGCTCTGGCTGGGCTGACGTGGTCCGGTATGCGGAAGTCCTTAAACAAGACGCCCTATCCGGCGGATTCAAGATCAATATACAGACCATGCCCAATTCCCAGTATTGGGAAAAATGGACCGAGGTGGATTTCGGCATTACCCCCTGGACCCACAGACCCCTTGGGACCATGGTGCTGAACTTGGCTTATACGGCGGATGACAAGGGCAAACCCGTCCCCTGGAACGAAACACGCTGGGTGGATAAGGAATTTTCAGAACTGCTGATCCAGGCCAACGGTACGCTGGATGTCGAAAAGCGCAGGAAAATTTTCTGTAAACTCCAGAAAATTCAGTATGAAAGGGGTTCCATTGCCATCGGCTACTGGCAGGCAGTCTGGATGGTGAGCAGAAAAAACTTCAAAGGATTTGAAGGCCATCCCAACGGTTTTTTTCTGTTTAACAATGCCTATCTCGCGTAATCCGTTGCAGATCCTGAATCCCATACCCGGACGCGGCCGGGTATGGGTTCCAATAATCAATTATATGATTGGAATGCCGTGGCTGTATTTATATTAAGGCGGTTTACTCTGCTGCTGGTGACCATGCTGCTGGTTTCCATGGCGGTTTTTTTTATCACAGAGGCGTCCCCGGGTAATATTGCCAAAAATGTTCTGGGGGTATTTATCACACCGGAACAGGAAAAGTCATTTTTGAGCCAGAATGGGCTAGATAAACCGGCCTGGATTCGGTATCTGTACTGGATTGCCGGAAGCGATTGGATCGCTGCCAGGAAAATAGACATGCCTCTAAAACGGATCTGCCTGGAAGGGGGCTCTGATGAATGGTGGGCCAGAAAGGGCAGTTCTCTTATCCAATGGAAAATATCAGGGGATGATCTGATTGCCCTGGAGATATTCCCCGACGGCACCCGTAAGGAGTACCCAGACAACGGAAGATGGAACAAAGCGGAAGACGGCAGCCTTTATTTCTGGGGCATTGATACCCATAACCATGCCGTTAAATGGGAAAAGGGGAAAGACACCAGGGTTTGGCGGTTTGTCATGGGCAAAGGATGGATGGAATCTTCAGGCGGACCTGTGGAATACATCCCTTTAAAAAAAGGGTTTATCCGGGGGATCCGGGGGTATCGTTCAGAACCGGCAGGCCTGTTGGCAAAAGTCTGTTTGTACGTCTTCGGAACTCCGTGTTCCTGGCCGGCATCGCTTTTGTGATTGTGATGCCCCTGTCCCTTTTGCTGGGCATGGCTGCCGGGCTGTCAGAAGGCTCTTTACAGGACCGGATCCTTTCCATTGGCGGCATGATGTTTTCAGTGATCCCTGAATTTGCCACCGGCATTTTCCTCATCCTGATCTTTTCCATGTGGCTTGACCTGTTGCCTGGCGCTGCAGTATTGGGTGCATCTGCACCATGGGAAAAACCGGTTATGTTGGTCCTGCCGGTTCTTACCCTGACCCTTATCGAGCTGGGATATGTCCTCAGAATCACCCGGACTAGCATGGTGGAAACCATGAGATCCCCTTATATAAGAACAGCCTTTCTCAAAGGGCTCCCTTATTGGAAAGTCGTATTCAAACATGCCGTCCGGAATGCCCTGATTGCTCCCATTACCGTCATTATGCTTCATGTGAACTGGCTGTTGGGAGGCATTGTCATTGTCGAGGTGGTGTTCGGATTTCCCGGCATCGGAGCTTATCTTCTGGAGTCTGCTTTATACAAAGATTTCAATGCGTTGGAAGCTGGGTCCATGATCATGGTCTTTGTGGCGGTAAGCACCCAGTTGATTGCCGATATCGTCTACACTTTTTTAAATCCGAGGATTCGATATGACTGAAGAAAAACAGGGGGGAAAACATACGGTTCTTGACGGCCTGTTCATCCTGTTTGCCTCTAAAACCGCTATGATCGGCCTCATTATAGTTCTGTTCTGGATTTTCGTGGCCGTATGCGCCCCCCTGCTGACCCGATATTCTCCTGTGGAACAGGACTGGAAAGCTTCGAATCAGGGACCCTCCAGGGAGCATATTCTGGGCACGGATGAACTGGGCAGGGATCTGTGGGCCAGACTCGCCTATGGTGCCCGAATCGTTCTGGCAGTTCTTCCGGTGACGGAAAATTATGGATCCCTGGGGGTACGGCCATCTGGGGGGTGGTGGTAGGTCTGGTCATCGGGCGACCCTGGGGCTTGTCGGCGGATACAAAGGCGGCTGGGTAGATGAACTGGTCATGCGGTTTCTGGATGCCATGATGGCGATGCCCATTATTCTTCTCTACCTGATTATCGTGGCAGCAATGGGCGCATCAGCCATCAACATCGTTATTGCCATTTCCATCGTGGGTGTGCCCGGGATTGCCCGCCTGGTCCGCAGCTTGACTCTGGACATTAAAACCAGAGAGTATATCCGGGCAGCGGAAACCCGCGGTGAAAATTCATTTTATATCATGTTTGTAGAAATCCTTCCCAATGCCAAGGGTCCCATCATCATTGATTCCATGCTCAGAGTCGGATATGCCATTTTTGCCATGGGCACTTTAGGGTTCCTCGGCCTGGGCCTTCAGCCCCCATCTCCTGACTGGGGCAGCATGGTGGCCAAAGGCAGGGCGTTTATCTTGACTGGAAGCCCTTGGGCAGCTCTGTGGCCATCTCTGGCCATTGCCTCCCTGGTGGTAGGGCTCAATCTTCTGGCCGACGGCATCCGAGAGGAGACCACACGGTATCAATAAATAAGGGGGAGCAGCATATGGGCCCAACGCCAGACAATGAAGCGGTTCTGGAAATCAAAGATCTCCAGATATCCTATGAAACCAGATGGGGAGATGTCCCGGCTGTCAGGGGTGTCGATTTTAAGGTCCGCAAAGGAGAGACCTTGGGTATCGTCGGCGAATCCGGATGCGGCAAGAGCACCATTTCCTACGGTATCCTCAATTTTTTGGGTCGCAATGGGAAAGTCACCGGTGGTAGTATCAAATTCATGGGCCAGGAAATGGTGGGCCTGTCCAAGTCTGAATTTGAAAAAATAAGGGGAAACCAGATCTCAATGGTTTATCAGGATCCCATGCAAGCACTGAATCCGTCCCTGACCATCGGCACCCAATTAGCCGAGGTACTGATTACCCATCAGAGGATACCTCCGAAAACCGCCTGGGAAAAATGCATTAACATGCTTAAACGGGTCTATATGCCGGATCCTGGAAATGTCATGAATCGCTTTCCGCATATGATCTCAGGAGGACAGCAGCAGCGGGTGGTCATTGCTATGGCCCTCTTAAACAACCCGAAACTGCTGATTATGGACGAACCCACCACCGCTCTGGACGTCACTGTGGAAGCGGCTGTACTGGATCTGGTCGAAGACCTGAAAAAAGATTTCAACACCGGAATTATTTTCATTACCCATAACCTGGGGGTCGTTGCGAGGATTTCCAACAGTCTGTGCGTTATGTATGCAGGAGAAATGGTGGAAAAAGGGCCTATTGAAACCATTTTCAAAAACCCGGCACACCCTTACACCCGCGGGCTTTTGTGCTGTGTGCCCCGGCTGTCGGATGACCTGTCCTTCTCAAGACTCTGGTCCATCCGAGGCAGGGTACCGCATCCGAGGGAGCGATCCTCAACCTCATGCATCTTTGCTCCCCGGTGTGACTGGAAAATTTCCCGGTGTGATACAGAGCATCCACAGCTTGTCAGTATCCCGGGAAGCCTGGATCACCGGTCCAGATGTTTCATGGGCGCAGATACATTGAAAATCGGACTTCATGAATATGCCCGGGGTAAAAGAGCATTGCTTCAAGACCTGTATGATGACGAGGATCAGTCTTATACCAAGGATATTCTGGCTGTAGACAACCTCAAAATCTATTACGAGCAGCAGGTATCCTCTTTGAAACGCCTGGTCGGTATGGGGAAAAATGAGTATGTCAAAGCTGTTGACGGCATCTCCCTGAAGATAAGAAAAGGGGCCACCATCGGCATCGTGGGGGAATCCGGCTGTGGAAAAAGCACATTCGTCAAAGGAATTATCGGCCTGGAATCCCCCACGGATGGCAGGGCCGAACTCATGGGAATCGACATCACTCATCAAAAAGCGTCAAAAAGGGACTTCTCCCTGATTAAAGAACTCCAGATGGTGTTCCAGAACCCTGATTCCACCTTGAACCCTTCTTATACTGTTGGCAGGCAGATCGCAAGACCCCTGAAAAAATTCAAAGCCGTTTCAGGTAAAGGTATTCGCAAAGATGTGGAAGCCCTGCTTAGAAAAGTAAAACTGGCCCAATACTATTATGACCGGTATCCCCGGCAGCTCTCGGGGGGTGAAAAACAGCGTATCGGCATTGCCCGCGCCATTGCCTGTCAGCCCAACCTGATTATCTGTGACGAACCAGTATCGGCTCTTGATGTATCGGTACAGGCCTCGGTCCTTAACCTGCTGAATGAAATAAAGGATGAGTTCGGTTCCACCTTCATCTTTATTGCCCACGACTTGAGTGTTGTCAGGTTTATATCCGACTTTATCGCCGTTATGTACTTGGGCCAGATCGTTGAGTTTGGATCGGTGGAAGATATTTATCCCCCGCCGTATCATCCTTATACAGAAGCCCTGTTGTCTGCCATTCCCATACCGGATCCGAATGCCGGAAGGAGAGTGGTGAGGCTCTCCGGCGATGTGCCTAGCCCTCTGAACCCACCTGTGGGATGCCACTTTCATACCCGGTGTCCAAGACGTAGGATGGCTCCTGAAAACGGCGCTATCTGCGCCAGGATGGAACCACCGGTCCGGAAGGTGAAAAAGGGACACACCATCAGGTGCCACATCCCTATCGAGAAACTGTCAAAAATCAGCCCGGTGGTAAATGTTGGAAATGGCAAAATAAACAAAAAAATTGCCTGATCTGCTGGTGTACGCCCGGCATGGGCACGGATTTATGGAGCGCAAGCCCCCTATATGTGAATCCTGTTGACGCTATAGCATTAGCCGAAAATAAGGGTGGAAGCGCGAGAGGCCCATCCGGAAAAAGTTGGAGTACAAAATCATGAGTCAACGAACGGAAACACCATATAAGGCCCTGTCTCCGGGTAACCCCGCACAACATGCCGATGCCCAGGATCCAGGAGACAGGGTAAATGAAATTTCATTGCGCCTTTCGGGGTGACTTGTTTGGTGATGGAGCAAAAGCCAGCAGACGTCATAGTAGCCAAAAGCCTGGAATTACGTCCCCTTTTTCCCGGGCGTTGCCACCCACGAATGCATCATCCATGTCAATGACATCTTCCAACCGGTAAAAACTATCCCGGTGCTTCATTGCCGATCTAATTCTTTTAGGCACATCGCGCGCAGTCGGTCAAGAGACATCGGTCTGTTTAGACAAACGCAAAGCAGAGATTCCGCCTTTATCGGTAGCAGTCAAATAGATTGCCCAGGACCACTTTACCAAAGGCAAATTCGTAGCGTGAAACAAAATGCCTGTAGTCAGAGATACAAGATATTTGCACTTCGAACATTGGTGCATCTTCCTTGTGGTGATGTAACTGAATTTTTTACACCCACAACGCGGACGATAAAAACTTTCTGGCCATCGCACCTGGGAAAAAGCCTTTGCACAGGCTTCTTCCTTGAGGATCCGATACCGGATTTTCCCTGTTTTTCTTTCAATATATTTGAACGTTACAAGACCGTTTCCATTGGAAACAATATTTTTTTAGCTTTTCCTTGAAGCTTCAGGGTCTTTAGCCGGCGTTCATAAAGTCTGTTAAAATGATTTACTTCGGATTGTTTCATGGTATACTCCTTATGAAACAATCGAATGTTAGGTGGCCGAATTAATCACCCAAAGAGGAGTATAAAATATTTTGGCTTTTTCCGCCGCAGAGCAGGTCATTCGACAAGGCCCTAAGCTTGACCCGCAAACACGCATATTGTTCGGAGTTAGCCGGAAATTATTACTCCGTTCTAAAGTTAAAGGTAGATTAGCGACGGGCAAGATAGTTTGGTCGTCATGCTCTGAAAAGGACTGAATATGAAAGTATGTTTTTGGGCTGTGTTGCTCTTGCTCTTAATAACAAGCGGTTTATTTGCTGATCAATCAAAAACTGTTGTTAAACTTGAAACCAAGACAGGAATATTGGAAGGCTCTCTTATTGTTCCCAACGAAAAAAACTCAGTGCCTGTCGCATTGATTATTGCCGGATCGGGTCCGACAGACAGAGACGGCAATAATCCTGCAATGAACAATAATTCCTTAAAGATGTTGGCAGAAGCTTTGTCAAAAAACGGCATTGCAACATTGAGGTATGACAAAAGAGGCATCGGAAAAAGTCAGAAAGCCGGTCAAAAAGAAGATGAATTGCGATTCGAACATTACATATCAGATGCGGAAGCCTGGGCTGAATTACTAAAGAATGATAAGAGATTTGATAGGGTAATAATAATTGGACATAGCGAGGGATCATTAATCGGAATGATTGCAGCTCAAGAGAATGGCATTGATAAATTTATCTCAATTGCAGGACCTGGTTTTTCAGCAGATAAGTCCCTAATAGAACAGCTCAAGTCCCAACCGCCTGAGGTCTTGAACATCGCATTGCCGATTATTTATAAACTCAGGCAGGGGGAAACAGTTGATGATGTTAATCCGCTATTGTATTCTCTGTTCAGGCCCAGTGTGCAGCCATATATGGTGTCTTGGTTCAAATATGATCCAGCCGAAGAAATTGCCAAACTAAAGATTCCCGTGCTAATTATCCAGGGTTCAACCGACATCCAAGTGAGTGAAGAGGATGCGAAAATACTTGCCAAAGCAAATCCGAACTCTCGATTGAAATTTATCAAAGGAATGAATCATATTTTCAAGGATTCTGAATCAGATCCAATGCATAATATCGCAACCTATAATCAACCAGATCTACCAATAAAGCCTGATTTGACTGAAGCAATCACTGATTTTGTCTTGAAAGATGCTAAGTAGAACAAATTCAATTCAGCCGAAAAAAATCTCGCGAGTGATTGGCTGCATTCACACACGGAGAATGAGCTGATAAAATTGCAGCCATTTAATGAAAGCGACTCTCACCAATTGATATTTGAAATCCCAAATGCTCGGTTTCTTCTCCAGTGGGTGAGGCCGAAATTATACATTTCCAGTGGATGCGGTCCAATTGAGTGACATTTTGGTGAAAACCATCGGGCAGAAGCCGTCTTTTCAGGTATTTAAAGCTATCAAGTCAAATACATCAGAAACCGTGGGGCACATCTAATTGATAAATATTGATCACAATGCCGGGGTTTGTGTACTTGACAAGGTGCTAATATTCCGGCAATTTCGTGTTAGACGTTAAGGCAGCCCGAAAAACTGAACTGTGGCACATCCTTTTGACACCGGCGGAAATGTGAAAATGACGTTTAAATTGAATGAAAAACTGTCTTGACATTGGGGTCCACCATAGTAGTCACGATGAAATTCAATAAAAATGTTGGTCAAAAAAATAGTGCTAACAACTAAATCAATGGGACGCGATAGCGCGTTGCGGCCATTATTTGAGCGTCATGAGAAGAAAAAAATATGAAAAAAGCAATTGTAATTGGTGCCAGTTCCGGGATAGGATATGAGTTAGCCAAAATATTATCAAGAAATCAATACGTTGTCGGCGTTATGGCAAGACGTATTCAACTATTGAATGAACTGAAGAAGGGTGTAGAAGGCGAAATCCTCGTTCGAAAAATCGATGCGAGGGATGCCGAATCGGCAATGGAAATTTTGGCTAACTTCATACAAGAAATGGGCGGTATAGATCTTATTGTGATCAGTGCCGGTACAGGAGACATCAATGCCAGTCTGAATTGGCCTCTGGAAAAGATAACTATCGAAACGAATGTTACCGGTTTCACCGCTCTCGTCAACGTTGCTATGCATCATTTCATGGCAAAGGGCTGCGGACATCTCGTGGGTATTTCGTCGATAGCTGCTTTACGTGGCGGCAGGGAATCACCAGCCTATAATGCGTCCAAGGCTTTTGAGTCCAATTATCTGGAAGGGCTTCGACAGAAAGCAAGAAAAGCCGGGCTACCAATCACAATAACCGACATAAAACCAGGATTTGTCAATACTGCAATGGCTAAAGGAGATGGCATCTTTTGGGCGGCACCAGTAAACAAAGCGGCTATTCAGATTTACAATGCAATAGAACGAAAAAAGGCACATGTATATATCACACATCGATGGAAATTAATTGCATGGATACTAAAGGTTCTGCCAACCAGTATATATGAACGGTTGTAAAATCTTACAACAGATAAAGGATTTTTTTCTTGATTTAATGATCAAAATCAAGCCATTTCCAGCCATAAAAATCCAGGTCCAAAATTAAAGTTCCGGCAATTGGGCGAACGGATACTGAAACCCTCAAGGATCGAAAATTCACCATCTGTGGGAGATGCGATTTTTACCATGGTAGCGCATTGACTCGTGTTAGATGTCACCATATTTGTTTTATTGCCTCACGAAAAAATGTTACCCAAAGCATACGCAGAAAAAAAAACGGAGGGTGACTTATGAGGTTAACAATGAGTTT
>LQAI01000118.1_pt1 | contig 19326 bp, 32 predicted proteins | sample 1535821 | NCBI WGS metagenome assembly LQAI01 (sample SAMN04331586, study PRJNA305678) | bioreactor metagenome | isolation source: bioreactor_5 inoculated with Wadden Sea sediment 1st replicate of a... | place: Germany:Bremen | reverse complement strand
CCATTGGAGGAATGGATTAAAAAAAAAATCCACTATTATAATGATCTGATCTTACACAAAGAAGTCTTTTTGGATGAATCCTCATAAATCTAGTGCAGATACAAGTTTAAAAGACAAGCAAATAGATTATGCAGATATTATAGATGCTTCAGCACGACTTGATCGGTTTAAGCCTCTTATAGCTCAAAATGTTTCCAGAAACAGCACATCAGAACGGACTCATTGAGTCTGAACTAACTGAAATAAAGAACATGAAAGCATGGTTGTCTTCGCAATGTAATAAAGAATTAGGACCACTCTTTTTAAAAAGAGATAGTGACCTGCCTATTGCAGGAAGTGTGAAGGCACGTGGTGGAATTTATGAAATACTTAAGTTTGCAGAGACTTTAGGAATAGAAAATGGATTACTTAATGCTTCAGATAATTATGAAATACTAGGAAGTACTAAGGCGAAAGCATTGTTTGAAAACTACGAAGTTATTGTTGGTTCTACAGGTAATCTGGGAATGAGTATTGGTATTATAAGTGCTAAACTTGGATTTGAAGTAACTGTACATATGTCTGCGGATGCAAAAGAGTGGAAAAACAATGGCTTAGAACCAATGGCGTTACAGTTGTTGAACATGCTTCAGATTATTCTCTAGCAGTAGGAAAAGGGCGCGAGCAAGCTGCTCAGAATCCAAATGCACATTTCGTTGACGACGAAAACTCCTTAGATTTGTTCTTAGGCTATAGTGTTGCTGCTTTAAGATTGGAACAACAGTTAAAGGATTTAGGACTTATATATTCTGAAAAGACCCCTTTAGTTGTTCATATTCCTTGTGGTGTCGGTGGTGCTCCGGGTGGGATTGCATTTGGCTTAAAACATGTATTTAAAGATGCTGTTCGTATTTATTTTGTCGAACCGACCCATTCACCAAGTATGCTCATTGGATTAATGACAGGTGAACACGATGGTTTAAGTGTACAGGATTTTGGCATTGACAATTTAACTGAGGCTGATGGATTAGCATGTGGAAGACCTTCTAAGTTGGCAGGAAGAATGGTCGAAAACATAATAGATGGTGCATACACTATAGATGATTCTAAATTGTTCAAGTTTATGCAAGCGCTTTATAAGGAAGAATCCATTTTTATTGAACCATCTGCAGCGGCAGGTTTTTTAGGAACATTGGTTGTGCCTTCAGCTCCTGAGGATTCGGTTCAAATTGTATGGGCTACAGGAGGTCGCTTGGTACCCGATGAAGAACGTAAATTGTATCTTAGCAGGTAAGGTTTTTAATTTTAAAGGATCTATGGTATAATTCAAAAAAATGAACGATTATTTAAAGATTGTGATTGGAAGAGTAAAAGAGCTGAATGTCAAAGAGAGTCGGGAATGGTGGAAACCGATACAGAAGGTACTTTGAAGATGGTCCATGAATTGTTCGGCTGAGCTAAGGTTAGGTCGTAACGGTTGGCTTCGTTAAAAGCTTATAAGTCAATGACTTGTAGAGGAGACATTTGTGAGAATGTCTTGAATTAGGGTGGTAACGCGATAACCTTCGTCCCTTGGTGGACGGAGGTTTTTTTGTTTTTTTGAAAGGAGTTTATTTAATGAGTAAAGGTAAATATTACTTAACAACAGCAATTGCATACACATCTAAGATTCCTCACATTGGTAATGTATATGAGGCAATTCTTACAGATGCTTTAGCACGATTCAAAAGAAAACAAGACTTTGATGTTTATTTTCTTACAGGGACAGATGAACATGGTCAAAAAAATACAAGAACAAGCAGAAGGTGATGGCCTGAACCCGAAGGATCATGTTGATCATATAGCATCAGAAATCAGAAAAATTTGGGACATGATGAATGTTTCTTATGACCAGTTTATACGTACAACTGATGAGAAGCATATGAAGGCAGTTCAAAAAAATCTTTAAAAAGTTATATGACCAAGGCGATATTTATAAAGGTAAATATGAAGGTTTATACTGTGTGCCATGTGAGTCCTTTTGGACTGAGTCTCAATTGCTAGAAGGAAATTGTCCAGATTGTGGTCGAGAAGTTCAGAAACAAAAGTGAAGAAGCTTACTTCTTAAAGCTCTCTAAATACCAGGAACGATTAGAAAAGCATATTGAAGAAAATCCAGAATTTATATGGCCTGAATCTAGAAAAAATGAAATGATTAATAATTTTATTAAACCTGGTTTACAAGATTTATGTGTTTCAAGAACATCCTTTAGCTGGGGAATACCTGTTGATTTTGACGAAGGACATGTTGTTTATGTTTGGTTAGATGCACTGTCTAATTATATTAGTGCAATAGGCTACGACACAGATGGTAGCGACGAATTGTATAACAAATACTGGCCAGCAGATGTTCATATCATAGGAAAAGACATTGTAAGGTTCCATACAATTTACTGGCCAATTATACTAATGGGGCTTGGTGAACCATTACCGAAACAAGTTTATGGTCACCCTTGGCTATTGACTGGTAAAGAGAAAATGTCTAAATCAAGAGGTAATGTTCTTTATACGCAAGAATTAGTAGAACATTTTGGTGTAGATGCAGTTCGTTATTATGTATTAAGAGAAATGCCATTGCAAATGATGGTACAATCACCTACGAAATGATGATTTCGAGAATTAATACAGATCTTGCAAACATACTTGGTAATTTAGTAAATAGAACTGTAGCCATGGTTAATAAGTATTTTGATGGCGAAATTCCAGCCAACGATACACCTGGAGAGTTTGATGATGAACTCATAAAACTTGCGCTTGAAACACCTAGTAAGGTTGCTCAAAAGATAGACGCTTATAAAGTTGCAGACGGTCTTGAAGAGCTCTGGACATTATTAAGAAGAAGCAATAAATATATAGATGAAACGTGCCCGTGGGTACTGGCAAAAGATGAAGCTCAAAAGGGAAGACTTGGTACAGTATTGTACAACCTACTAGAGACGATCAGAATTGCATCTGTACTATTGGAGTCATTTATCCCAGAAACTGCATTGAAGATACAAGAACAAATCAAAACGAAGAACGTTTCTTTTGATTCACTTTTAAGCTTCGATGGTACTGTTGTTGGTGATAAAGTTGGAGAAGGTAGTCCACTTTTGTTAGAATTGATGAAGCAAAAAAACTTAAGGAAATAAAAGGGGATAAACCTCAAGAAGCAAAAGTAGAAAAGAAAAAAAGAAAAAGCACCAAAAAAGAAGAAAAGGGCGAAATTACAATTGACGATTTTGCGAAAGTAGATTTTAAAGTAGCAGAAATTATGAGTGTAGAGAAACATCCAAAAGCAGATAGACTATTGGTTCTTCAATTAAAAGTTGGAGAAGAACAACGTCAAGTAGTTTCTGGAATTGCAGAACATTACGATGTAGATGAGTTAGTTGGTGAAAAAGTAATACTGGTAGCCAATTTGAAACCTGTAAAATTAAGAGGTGTAGAGTCTAACGGTATGATCCTTGCTGCTACAAGTGGTAAAGACCTAAAATTGGTTACTGTAGACATGAAAAGTGGTTCGACAGTATCTTAAATACCGAGACAGGAAATAAGAAACAAGAGACAAGCGAATAAATACGTGAAACAGGTCCCATATAGGGCCTTGTTTTTTGTTTATATTAAACGATTGAGAAAAAAGTGAAAGTTACATAATTTGCCGAGTTTTTGGACTGTGATAGAATGGTGTGAAAGTTATTTAGACGAAAATGAAATCTTATGCCGAATTATTTGGGCATATATATAGAGGTGAACCATGTTATTTGATTCCCATGCACATTTAGACGATAAACGATTTAAAGACGATATAGATGATGTAATAAAGCGTGCTCAAGAAGCCGGTGTACAATATATTATGAACCCTGGTGCAGACTTTGAGTCTTCACAGCGTGCAATAGACCTGTCTAATAAGTACGACATGATTTATGCGGCGGTAGGGGTTCACCCACACGATGCAAAGTCTATGGACGATATGATGTTGCAGCTTATTAAGGCAATGGCGAGAAAACCTAAGGTTAAGGCCATTGGTGAAATAGGTCTCGATTTTCATTACGATTTTTCTCCAAGAGAGATTCAGGAGAAATGGTTTGTTGAGCAAATTAGATTAGCAAAAGAACTCAATATGCCAATTATTATTCATGACAGAGAAGCGAACCAGCCCGTTATGGATTTGTTGAAGAGAGAGAAAGCTTTTGATACAGGTGTACTGATGCATTGCTTTTCAGGAAGTGCTGAGTTAGCAAAACAATATGTAAAACTTGGAGCATATATTTCTATAGCTGGTCCTATTACTTTTAAGAATGCACGGAAAACTGTTGAAGTTGTCGAAGCGATGCCTTTAGAACGATTGATGATAGAAACGGATTCTCCCTATTTAACACCTATGCCTTACCGTGGTAAGCGCAACGAATCAAGTTATGTGCACTATGTAGCTGAGCGCATAGCAGATATTAAGAAATGCTCAATAGAAGAGGTTGGTAATCAAACCTTTAAAAACGCGAAAGAATTCTTTAGAATTTAGGAAACAAAAGGAGGTTTACCCATGCTTCAGAATGAGAAGTCTAAATGGTTGCCAGATTTTAAAATGATGCAACTATTGGTCGTTTTATTACTGATTAGTGTTGTAAGCTTATTTTCAGCTAAGATGTTAATGACAAAAACAGTTTATGTTGTAGATAAAACAGAGACATTGAAGCTGTGACCATGAAACGTAACGTAAAAGGATTGTTGAATAAACTAGATATTGTATTAGAAGATGCGGATAAAATAAGCCCTGATCTGAAAACATCTTTAAAAGATGGAATGACAATAACCATTGATCGTGCTTTTCCTGTCAATGTCGAGCTCGATGGTGTTATTCAAAAATGCATGACAACTCAAAACCGTGTTGACTCTGTTCTTGATGAGATGGGTGTGACATTGGGAGAACTTGATGTTGTTGTTCCTTCTTTAGATAAGGAAATATTAGAAAATGGACTTATCCGTATTACTCGAATAGAAATGAAAGAGGAAACCACGCACGAGCAAGTTAATTTTAAAACGATTGTGAAATTAGATTCAAAATTGAAGCCTGGACAGGAAGTTGTGGATTCTGAGGGCGTTGTGGGCCAAAAAATTGTTCAGAGTAAACATGTATTTGAAGACGGTAAAGAAGTTAAATATATGGTTTTAAATGAAAACGTTGAGTCAGATCCCGTAGATCGAGTTGTTCGTAGAGGAGCTGAAATATTACTTGTTACTAAACAAGGTAAACCTTATCGGTGTTCATCTATTATTACAATGAAAGCGAGCGCTTATGATTTGTCGTTTGAAAGTTGCGGCAAATATCCAGATCATCCTTTGTATGGTATAACACGAAGCGGGACCCATGCCCGACCTGGTGTTGTGGCAGTAGATCCAAGAGTTGTAAAGTTGGGTTCTAAGTTGTTTGTAGAATCTCTGGACCGTACACAGGATTATGGTTTTGCTTCTGCAGAAGATACAGGTGGTGCCATAAAAGGGCATCGAATAGATTTATTTATAGGAAATAATAGAGAAGCTTATCGTTATGGTATGCGTTATGTTAAAGTATATGTATTAGAAGAAACCATTGATGAGTCTTTGATTGTTGGTTATGGATATTAAGAGAATGTTGTATAATAAATTGAGTAAGTCGATTATTCAGACCGGTTATTAGCCGGTCTTTAGACTGTGGATATATGAGCTTATAATGAGAGGAAATACGTGTGAAAATAAAAGAAGTTATTGTTGTTGAAGGCAGAGATGATCTTGATGCCGTTAAGAAGGCAGTTGATGCCGAAATTATTATTACCCATGGATTTGGCATATCAGAAAAGACCTTTCAGTTAATTAAGGTTGCTGCTCGGAAAAAAGGAGTTATTATATTAACAGACCCAGATCATGCAGGTGAGAGTATACGAAACCGTATTGACGAACGCATAAAAGGCTGTAAACATGCCTACTTGATCAGAGAAGATGCATATAGCAAAGGTGACATTGGTGTCGAAAATGCAAGACCAGAAGTTATTAGAGAAGCACTCTCAAAAGCACAATGTACGTATGAAGATACACAGAGTTTGTTTACAAAAGATGATTTGGTACAGTGTGATTTGATTGGCACACCTAACTCAACCGAACGAAGACAAGCTATGGGTAAGCTACTTGGTATAGGATATGCTAATGGAAAACAATTTTTAAGTCGATTAAATCGATTTGGAATAACAAGAGAGCAGTTTGCATACGCGCTCCAAAAGATAGAAAAGAGGAGGGATTAAATGAGTTCCTTAAGTTCACCACGGGTGGTAAAAGAAATTATAGAAAAGCATCAGTTTAAATTTTCAAAAGGATTGGGACAAAATTTCCTAATAGATGATAACATCTTAGACAAAATTGTTGATGGTGCAGAAATTACAGAAAATGATGTAGTTATAGAAGTTGGACCAGGGATAGGTACTTTAACACAACATATTGCAGAGACAGCAAAGAAGGTAGTTGCTATAGAAATAGATGACCGACTTATACCAATATTGAAAGAAACCTTAGGTGAGTACGACAACATAGAAGTTGTCCATGGAGATGTATTAAAAGTAGATTTAAAAACCTTAATAAAAGAACATTTTGGAGATCAGAAACCTAAGGTTGTTGCAAACTTACCATACTATGTGACAACACCTATTATTATGCGGTTTTTAGAGGAATCTATTCCGGTATCGGATTTAGTCGTTATGATTCAGAAAGAAGTAGCTGATCGAATGGTTCTGAGTCAAATTGTAAGCTTATGGTGCTTTGTCTGTTGCTGTACAGTACTATTGCAAACCAATGGTTGTAACAAAGGTTCCGCCAAGTGTATTTATACCTCAACCTAAAGTTGAATCTACAGTTATACGTTTGCAAGTAAGAGAAGAACCAGCTGTCACTGTAGAGAATACTAAAATATTTTTTTAACACTGTTAAATCCGGTTTTGGCAAGCGTCGTAAAACCCTTTTAAATGCATTGTCATCGGGTAATTTAGGACTTGGTAAAGATCAAGTTAAAGAGGCACTAGAGCATGCTGGAATCGATCCTAAAAGAAGAGCGGAAAGTTTAGATATAGAGGAATTTGCAGTATTAGCAAATGCACTTCACAGCATAAAACAACAAAACTAAAGGGGATTGAATCATGAGAAGATGGAATGGATTGGTTATCGGACTGCTTATTGTACTATTTGCAATGTCAGGATGTACAGCTAAAGTTCAACCTATGGAACAATTCAATATGGATATGGACTATTATTATGGTACAAGTGAAAACAATGTATTTAGTAATGACTTTGTTAACATTACAATTGATACACCAGAAGACTGGCATGTTATTGAAGATCAAATGAAACAACAAATGTTGCTTATGGCTGAACAAGTGTTGGGTGAAGACCCAGAAGCATATGAAAATATAAAGCTAGAAGATGTAAGGGTTTATAACTTACTATTTTTATTCAAGTATCCTGTTGAAACCCAGGACAAGTTTAATCCAAGTTTGTTAACCATCGTAGAACGTCTACCTGAAGAAGGCATTGAAAGTGAAGAAGCATACTTAAATGCCAGTAAAGAACTCATGTCTACCAATGAACTACCTATGGGTTTCGAGTATGCATTTGAAGAAACTTACAATAAAGAAGTTATAGCAGGTAAAGAGTTTACAGTCATGCAAGTAGCATTGAAAACGTCTGTTACAGATTTGAATCAGAAATTTTTGTACACAAGTTAGACGATAAAGTCCTAAGTTTTATTATTTCTTACTCAACAGAAGCTGAAGAAGAAGAGTTAATGAACATTATTGAGACCTTAACATTTAAAGTAAAAAAGTATAAAAAGATAAAAGAAAAACGCTAGCTCAGCTAGCGTTTTAATTCTTTTTTGTAGTCTAAATAGACATTTAATAAGGGTAAATAGTTGAGTATACCATTACTGGCACGATGAATTTTAAAGCGATCATCCATATCTTTATAGGGAATCGATTTTCGAGCTCCTTGTTTACTCTCTGAAAAATATACTTCTAAATCTTCATAAGGTAATAAAAAATAAGCATCACAGAATTTAAAATGGACAATTAGAAAAGCCATGCCACCTTGTTCTGTTATGTCCTTCATGTATTCCATTTGATGCTCATGAATATTACTTAATGGTATACTTTTTAAATTGGTTTCTTTAGCGTCAAAAACAATACCAAGTCCTTGAACAAGCCCATGAAAATCTACAGTAGACCTCTTCTCAAAGAAACCTTTACAGATGAGTCCCTCTTTATTGATTTCGACTACTTTTATAGGAGTCGAAACTTTATCAATACGTCCTAATTTATGTTTACGATAATAATCATTTGATAAAAGAATCAAATCCTCAAGTGCATCACCACGATGCCCTGAACTACGCCATGCCGTCATATGACCTCCATTTAATACAATTCACTATAAAAAACTCTGAAAGGAGTCTTTTTTATTATACATCATATTTTAGCAGTGCTAAATACGGTTCAAATGTCTGCATAATGAATGTTTGTAAATAGGACTTTCAAAGCATTGTGTATAAAAATGTGGATTAAAATGAAAGTGTTCAACATGTAATTAAAGAATGCAGCAAAATAAAGAGGTGTAGGTCTGTGGACAAACTAATTGTTATCCACATTACCCACACATATATGTCAATGTGGGTCTCATTACATGACAAATATTAATTTGATTGAAAAATTGAAAATAAGGATATGTATAAAATGAAAATAAGTTTCTTCATTTTGCTGAGAATAGAAATTGATCTTTTTAAAGACGATTATGTACTATTTTAGTTGACAAGTAAAAAGATGTTCTACAATAAGCCACACCCCCTACGGAGGGGCTGAGGATGGAGGTTAAAGAAATGAAAATAAAAGTAACAGATAAGGCAAATGAAGAAATTCAAAAATCGATGTCCCAAAAAACATCCGATGTTCGTATTTTAGTGAAAGGTTTTGGTTGAGGTGGACCTGTGTTTGGTATTGCTCTGGACGAGCAAAAAGAAAATGATTACACAATTACTATTGGCAAACAAAACTTTGTTGTAGAAAATGAATTGATAGATGTTTATAAAGGATTTGAAATTGATTTCCAAGACAGCTGGTACTCTAAAGGGTTCAATGTAAAACCAACCTATGGTGGATCATCCTGTTAAGGAACATTTAATCAGGAGGTTATTATGAGTAAAAATGTTGTAGTATATACTTCAAATACGTGTGGATATTGTCACGCAGCAAAAGATTATTTAAATGAAATCGGTGTTCCATTTACTGAAAAAAACGTGAGTACCGATACGCAAGCCCGTAAAGAACTTATGAGTCAAGGATTTATGGGTGTTCCGGTCATCTTTGTTGATGAAGAGGTTATTCAAGGATTTGATAAAGGAAAACTTGAGGAATTGCTAAAGTAAAAAAATATAAGATAACCCACTGAAAATTATTCAGTGGGTTTTTGCTGGAATTATATGATTTCATCCTCAATACCTACGATATCCAGAATTTCGATGATCTTTTTATCATATTCTATTAGACCATCTTCTTTCATTTTTATGAGCTCACGTGAAAGAGATGGACGTTGGATCCCCATATGTTCTGCCATGGCCTTGCGACTTAGAGGTATATGAAGTTTAGTGTTTTTTTGAACTTTGTATTCTTTAATTAGAAATGTGCAGATCTTTTGTCGTATAGAATCGCTAGACAATACTTTTACTTTACGATTAAGCATTAAGAGTTTATTTGATAATAGAGAAAGAAAGTTCTCTAATAATATAGGATGGTGCATAAGTCCATGAACGATATTTTCTTTATTGATAAACATAACGGTTGTTTTTTCTGCAGCGGACACAGATACAGGGTATTTATGTTGTTTAGAAAAAGAATGGCTTCACCAAAAATCTGCCCAGGTAATACTTGTGTTAAAGTGAGTATTTTTCCTGATGGATAAATACTTTGTAGTTCAACTTTTCCTGATATTATAATGCCTAAATTATCACAACTGTCTCCTTCAAAAGCAACCATTGCGTCTCGTGTATACTCTACAAGTTTATAATTAAGAAACTTTAGAATAGATTCTAAATGTTCGTCATTAAAATGTCTAAAGAGAATGCACTCCTTTAATATATGGAGGTCTTTATTCATAAAACTCACCTAATTTCTATAATTTTGATTCATGGTAACATAAGTTACGTCTTTTTTATTGTATCGTTGTTATGATGTATATGTAAAGCGATGAATCATTATATTTTCAGAAGATAAAGACCACTGAAAAGTTAATGGAATTCAATTTTTATTTTGCTTAACGCTCAGAGTCGACGTCCCTGTCGACGCATCGCTTGTTACAACGTCCTGTTGACCCTACAGCAAAATAAAAATAGATCGTTGAAGGTTTTCAGTTCCTTCTTTGAATCTTCCGAAAATATAATGATTCATCTTGATTCGTCGTAGTAATAATAATTGATCAATAGTAAAACAGAAGCTCAAAGAGTAAAAACAATTAGAGACGTGAAGAACGCATATATAAGAATATACAACTTTAGGAGGAAATAAAATGAAACGTAAAATAGTAGAGATTAATAGTGAATTATGTAATGGATGTGAATTATGTGTATCAGCTTGTCATGAAGGTGCTATTCAAATGATCGATGGTAAAGCACAACTTGTGAGTGATATGTACTGTGATGGATTGGGCGATTGTTTACCAGCTTGTCCAACTGATGCGATTAAAATTATAGAACGTGATGCTGATGAATATGACCAAGATGCAGTTGATCAACGACTGAAAGAATTAGGGAGGCCACCAATGAACACGCATACTGAAGAAAAGAAACATGACCACGGCCATCACCATGCAGATGGAGAACCTTGTGGATGTGAAGGGGCTATGGACAAAATGATGAAACCATCTAGTGGCGGGTGTCCGGGTTCAAAATCAATGGCTATTCAATTAGGCGAAAAACCAGTAGCGGCACCAAAAGTAGTGAATGAAAACTTCAGAAGTTCCTGCAAAATTAACAACGTGGCCTGTACAATTGAACCTTGTTAACCCTGGTGCTGAGTATTTAGAAAATGCAGATATTCTGATTGCTGCGGATTGTACGGCATTTGCTTATGGTAATTTCCATAAAGATTTTATTGAAGGACGTGTTTGTTTAATTGGATGCCCTAAATTAGATGATAATCAATTTTATGCACAAAAGTTAGCAGAAATATTTGCTAAAAACAATGTAAGTAGTATTACAGTTGTTCGAATGGAAGTACCTTGTTGTACAGGTATTGTTCAATCTGTTAAAACTGCAATGCTTAATTCTGGAACAATTGTTCCTTACAACGAAGTAACTATTGGCTTAAACGGAGAAATACGATAATTAAGAGTATAAACAAGAACCTCTCAACATATAAGATGTTGAGAGGTTTTTTTTTAGTTTAATGATTATGATACGACATCGATTCGATTAATTTCAGTAACAATTTGTGTCTCATTAAATGGTTTAGTAATAAAACCTTTGGCACCTGATTTTAAGGCTTCAATAACAAAATCGTTTCTGCCCATGGCGCTACAAACCATAATATTAGCCGAATTATCTAATTTAATTATCTCTTTAAGTGCATCCATACCATTCATATGAGGCATGGTAATATCCATTGTAACAAGATCTGGTTTCAATTTTTGGTACTCTTGTATAGCTTCATATCCGTCGCATGCTTCCCCAACAATGGTGTGTCCATGATTTTCGAGTATTTTTTTAAGGTCATGCGTAAAATGCTGCATCATCTACTACTAAAATTCTCATGCTGTCCTCCGAAATCCGTTTTATATGAATACATGTTTTCATGTGACTTATGCTTAGTGTAAGTTTATTTTATCATAAATTAGTACCCTTGTACTAAGTATTGAGAATGTTTTATGTCATCTAAAAAGGTGAATATGAAACGATAGATATAGTCAAGAAGAAGGTATTTCAATAGTTTAATGGAAAGAAAAATTCTAAAAAGAGTTTACATATTAAAAATAGGCATAAAGGCTGGATTAGATATTTAATAGAAGTGAAGTTTTGAATATTAATATTTTCTTGACAAACTGTGGAAAATCATATAATCTTAAATCAACCACACCCGGTAGGGGTGGGGGTCGAAAAGTATATTTTTTAACAAATTCAGTATATAAAATGATTTATGGAGGTTAACATGTCTAAAAAGGTATTGATAGTTGGTGGTGTTGCTGGTGGTGCAAGTACGGCTGCAAGACTTCGAAGAATGGATGAGTCAATTGAAATTATAATGTTTGAAAAAGGTGAGTATATATCTTTTGCAAACTGTGGGTTGCCTTATTATATTGGTGGCACCATTGAAGAAAGAGACGCTTTACTTGTTCAGACTCCAGAAGCAATGAAGGCGCGTTTTAACATTGATGTACGCGTTCAGAACGAAGTCTTAAAAATTAACCGACAAGAGAAAACGGTAGAAGTCAAAAATCTTGTGAGTGAAGAAAACGTATATTGAGTCTTACGATGAACTGGTATTATCACCTGGTTCAACACCTTTGAAACCACCTATTCCAGGGATCGATGCACCTAATATATTTACACTATGGAATATTCCAGATACAGATGCTATAAAGTCATTTGTAGACAATAATAAACCAGGAAGAGCTGTTGTTGTTGGTGGTGGATTTATTGGTATAGAAATGGTTGAGAACTTACATGATTTAGGAATGGATGTGTCATTGGTTGAGATGCAAGACCAAGTTATGGCACCAGTTGACTTTGAAATGGCTCAGTCAATCCATCAACATCTAGGACAAAAGGGAGTTAAACTTCATTTGTCAAACGGTGTAAAACAATTTGAATATAAAAATGGATCTACTGTTGTAACATTACAAAGTGGATTAACTATAGAAGCAGATGTCGTAATGTTATCTATAGGTGTAAAACCTCAATCGAACTTAGCTAAGGACGCAGACTTAACCTTAAACAAAAGAGGTGGTATTGTTGTCGATACCCATATGAAAACCAATGATCCTTCAATTTATGCTATCGGTGATGCAATTGAAGTTGTAGATTTTGTTAACGGTCACAAAGCTATGGTTCCATTAGCAGGACCAGCTAATAAACAAGGTCGTATTGTTGCTAATAATATTGCAGGTGTTGATGAAATATACAAAGGTACCCAAGGTACATCCATTGCAAAAGTATTTGACTTAACTGTGGCTTCAACAGGTCTTAATGAGAAACAGTTAAAACAACTTGAGTATGTTTATAAAAAAGATTATTTTGTATCTATTATTCATTCAAAATCTCATGCTGGTTATTATCCAGGTGCTATTCCAATGGCTCTAAAACTTATTTTTAGTCCAGAGGGTAAAATATTGGGATCTCAAATTGTTGGATACGATGGTGTAGATAAACGTATTGATGTTATTGCTACAGCCATTAGATTTGGCGGAACTATACAAGACCTAACAGAGCTCGAACTTGCTTACGCACCACCTTACTCATCTGCTAAAGATCCTGTAAATATGGCTGGATTTACTGCCGAGAACATATTAAAAGGTAAAATGGATGTTGTTAATTGGCATGAAATTCAAAAAATAGATTCTTCAAAAACGATTCTTTTAGATGTTCGTGAACCTTTGGAAAGAGAACTTGGTTTCATAGAGGGTTCTGTAAATATTCCTGTTAATGATTTGCGTACGCGTCTAGTTGAACTAGATAAAAATAAAGAAATAATCGTATATTGTGCCGTAGGGTTACGTGGTTATGTTGCAGGTCGCATTTTATTGCAAAATGGATTTAAAAATGTTAAAAACCTAAGTGGTGGTTACACTACCTACGCTTGTGTGTCTTGTTTAGATGATACAGGTCAATGTGGTGGTGGAACGTGTAATCCTACACCTCATATCACGGATATGGGAGATGCAGAAGATCTCGAATTTGATACTGGTACAGGTAATGTGTTTAAGCTTAATGCTTGTGGCTTACAATGTCCGGGACCTATTATGCAGGTTAAGAATAGACTCGATGAAATGGAACGTGGCGACATATTAGAAGTACGTGCAACAGATCCTGGTTTTGTTAATGACATTGATGTTTGGTCGAAGCGCACAGGAAATACCTTAATTGAATCTGGTAAAAGAGAAAAAGAGTTTTTATGCGACCATAAAAAAAGGAACCGTCCAGTTAACGAATCCGGTACTGGCTAAAAGACCAGATGGTAAAAACATGGTTGTTTTCAGTGGCGATTTAGATAAGGCAATTGCATCTTTTATTATTGCAAATGGTGCAGCATCTATGGGTAGAGATGTTACAATGTTCTTTACTTTCTGGGGCCTTAATATTTTGAGAAAACCTGAAAAAGTCAGTGTAGCAAAGGATATAATGGCACGCATGTTTAGTGGAATGATGCCAAGAGGTTCTAAGAGACTTGGACTTTCCAAAATGAACATGATGGGTATGGGACCCAAAATGATTCGTATGGTCATGAAAAAGCATAACGTTGACTCTTTAGAAGATCTTATTAAAATGGCACAAGACAATGGCGTAAAAATGGTTGCTTGTAACATGTCTATGGATCTCATGGGAATAACACAAGAAGAGCTTATGGAAAACATCGATTATGGTGGTGTTGCGACTTTCTTAGGAGCGGGCGAAGAATCTGATATGAGTCTTTTCATCTAGAAATTTAATCAATCAACAAAGATTGGAAAAACCGTTATGATAGTAAAATAGACAAAAGCTGCTCTGATGACTATTTCAGAGCAGCTTTTTTAGAAATAATCGTAAAATTTATAAAAAAGACTGGATGATCCCCCCGAAAAGGGGTAGGATTAAAGTATAAGTAATTAATAAAGATTCTCAATTAAGCGAGGGATGCTATGAACAATTTAACTCTTTACGGAACATTTATAGCAGGAGTCGTAACGTTTTTGTCTCCTTGTATTGTACCTTTAATGCCGATCTACATAAGTTACTTAACAGGTAACTCTTTGGACGATGTCGATGAACATCCAGAAGAAATGCGAAAAACCATACTTATTCACTCAATTGCTTTTCTCTTTGGACTCATGGTAGTTTTTAGTTTGTTAGGATTAACTGCAACAGCCATTGGTCGGTTCTTATACATCAATGCTAAGTTATTTAGACAATTAAGTGGTGGTATCATCATTGTATTTGGACTCTATCATGCCGGGATCCTTAAAATCAACTTTTTAAATCGCGAACGAAAGGTTAGATTTAAAGCCCGTAAACCTAAACTCATTAATTCTGTATTAATGGGAATGGCTTTTAGTTTTGGTTGGACACCTTGCATTGGGCCAGTTATTGGAGCGATTCTTCTATTAGCAGCAAATGCGGAAACACTTTGGAGTGGTGTTTGGTTGTTAATGGTTTATTCTATTGGTTTTAGTATTCCCTTTATTTATTACAGCACTATTTTTAAATGAAATACTCAAGCGGTTTGATAAAGCCTCTAAACACGTTAAAGTGATTAAATTTATTACCGGTTTAATCATTATAGTAGTTGGTATTTTTGATTATGTTTAATTATTTAGATCGTATTACTTCTTTATTTTACTAATTGAAGCAATTGCAGATTTTGCTATTATGCAATGTCTTCAATAACATGTATGAAACATGCTTTTAATTCGTACAGATGACTTTTTGGAGGTGACCCATGAAATATAAAGGAATGGCAATATTATTAATAAGTATTTTGGTAATTACAGGGTGCCAAGCACCTGTGGTAGAAGCGCCAACAGAAACGCCAGATGCAGCAGAGGTAATCGAAGCGACAAGTGAAGAAGCAGATGTCACTGTAGCTGAGGAAGAAAAAAAGAGACTTGAAGGGCCATTTAAAGATATGATAGCGCCAGATTTTACATTGCCTGATGTTGAAGGAAATAATGTCACTTTGAGTGATTTACAAGGAAACTCAGTTGCCCTTGTTTTCTGGACATCGTGGTGACCTTCTTGTCGCGCAGAAATGCCGACTCTTCGTGAGGTACACGAAGAACTTAAGGATGAAAACGTAAAAATTATTGGTATAAATTTGGCATTTAATGATAAAATAGAAGATGCATTGGCTTTATTGGAAACCAATGAGATTCCTTATACGAATCTGTTTGACGATGGTCAAGTTGCATCTGGGTATGGCATTCGCTCAATACCTACAATTATTATAATTGACAAAGACGGCATCGTTGTACAACACAAAATTGGGCCAATGAACCATGACGAATTGGTAGAGGTACTGAAAGCCAGCCAATAACTAGGGGGCGAAATAATGGCAAATATAGATACACGTAAGGGTGTTGTTAATCGGCTTAAAACCATAAAAGGACATATTGCCGGTGTCGAAAAAATGGTTGAAGATGGCAAGAGCTGTGATGAAGTACTTTTGCAGATCGCTGCCATAAAGCATCGGTCCATAAAGTGGGCTTGGTAATTATGGAGAGTCATTTAATGGACTGCATGACGGGTGAGGACGGTCAAGTTGACCGTGAAGAACTTGAGAAAATGCTTAAAACCCTTGTAAAATATGCAAAATAGTAAAAACCCGACTAGGCTTAGTCGGGTTTTCTTGTGTATTATAAAAGTACTTCTTTAATCATATCTGTCATTGATGTTAATCGATTGACTCCTCTAATCAACTTAATTGACTGACTTACATCACCAATTAATATACCACCGACCATTGTGTTGTTTTTGAAAATGAGCTTTTTGTAAAGCCCTTCAATTCTTTCTAAGTCAGTAAGCTCTTTGTAGGATACTTCTTCCTTATATCCAATGTCTCCAATGGAATATATTTTCATTCCCATACCATTAAAAACATTAGAAGGTACACTTGCACTATAAGCTAAGTTGTCACCAACTGCGTTAGCACCTGCGACCTTACCTTGTTCAACTGCAAATGGCCAGATAGCTGCATAAGACTTGTCAAACTCAATCACATCTCCAGCAGCGTAAATTCCAGAAATATTGGTCTCCATCCGTTCATTAACAACAATTCCGCGACCGGCTAAAATGCCTGCATCTGTAGCAAGTTTTGTATTAGCACGTACACCCGTAGATACCAATACTAAGTCACATGTAATGGTTTCGCCATCATCAAGCAGTACACCTTCAACATAACCATCACCTAATATTGCATTTACTGCAGTATCTTTATAAAGCTGAATATCTACCTTACCCATGGCTTCTTCCAATAGTGAAGATCCATTTACATCTAATTGCATTGGTAATACACGATCAGACTGTTCTACAACTGCAACTTGGAGACCTCTTTTTCTGAGTTCCCATGCTGCTTCAAGTCCTAGGAGACCGCCACCTATTACGACGCAAGATTGCCCTTTTGTCGCTTTTTCCTTTTAGGGTGTTAGCATCATCAATGGTTTTTAAAGTAAACACACCTTGTTTTCGAATATCAGTTATTGGAGGAACAAAGCTGTGGCTTCCGTTAGCTAAAATAAGACGATCGTATTTTTGATAGATCCATCAGCTAATTTAATTTCACGATTCTGTGGAAGTAATTTCTCAACCTTTGTATTTAAGTGTAATTGAATGTTGTTATCCTTATACCAAGTTTCATCATGTAAGAAAAAAACGTCCTCATCGTGGGAGTCACTCAAATATCTGAAAGCATAGGTCTATAATAAGTTAAATGACTTTCTGATGAGATCATTTCAATAGATGCGTTGGGGTTTCGTTCTCTAATGGCTTCAGCAGCCGATAAACCTGCAGCCCCGTTACCAATTATTATAAAGCTTTCGTCAGAATCAGATTGAAAAGTAACTTTTTCGATGATGTATTCTTCAAATTGCTCAGATGACGCACCGCAAGCTGGGCAAATATCTGGTGGCTCGACACCTTCAAAGACTTCGTTACAAACAACACATCTCCATTGTTTAATAGAGCCATCGCCTTTAGTTGTCGACTTGTCATGTTCAAGATTTGCCAAAGAAGCAACATGGCTATCTTTGTTTAAAAGTCTATCACGGAATGCTTCTCCGAAGGCATATGCTTGGAGTAATTCCTCTTCTGAAGGTTTAAAATTGACTTTCAAACCAGGGCCATGAATCTTCATTCGTAATGATTTTAAACGACCTTCTAAATTTGGTACAGCTTCACCTGACCATCCATATGAACCAAAACATCCTGTCCATTTTCGACCATGAACAATAGGCGACATTTGCATAACCAAGTTCCAAATAGGGGGTAATGCATCACCATTAATGGTTGGCGATCCAAACAGAACACCATCTGCCCAATGAATTTTTGATAATACTTCTGATGGGTCATCTGTTACCATGTCATAGAGCTCTACTTGAATATCAGAAGTATCCTGAATCCCTTTGGCAATTTCTTGTGCAAGAGACTCTGTATAGCCATAGGCAGAAACATATGGGATCAGTACCGTTTTTCCTTTAATGGATTATGTTCAGTGGACCACTCTTATAGATGTTAACAATTTTCCAAGGGTCTTCATCTAAAACAGGACCATGACCTGGACAAATCATATCTATGTCAAGATGCTCAATCTTTCAATAGCGCTCAGAACATGAGGTTTAAAAGGCCCCATAATCATGTTGTAATAGTATTTCAAAGCACTCATATAGTCGTCTTGACGTGTGATTTTAGAACTTAAAATAGGTTCAAAACTGTAATGGGCTCCAAAAGAATCACAGGTAACTAGGGTTTTATCCTCTACGATATAGGAGTATATTGAATCTGGCCAGTGTAGGAAAGGGGCCGATATAAATTCGATTGTTTTGTCTCCCAATGAAAGAGTGTCGCCAGTACTTACAGGTATACACTCAAATTCCGTGTTACTAATGGCTCTTAAGAAACGTAAGGCTGCTTGTGAACCAACAATTTTAGCTTGGGGTGCCAGTTTGAGTAAATGTTCAATGGAACCTGCATGATCAGGTTCTGTATGGTCAACAATGATGTAATCAATTGTTGTAAGATCTACAAGTGCTTCAACTCTTTTTGTATGCATCCCAACACTTTACTTTTACAGTTTCAAAAAGTGCTGTTTTTCACTTCCTTTTAAAAAGTAAGCATTGTAAGTCGTACCAAACTCAGTATGCATAACAACATCAAAAACTCTTAAATTTGGATCAAGCGAACCAAGCCAATAAAATTGATCCTTGAGTTGCAAAGTTTCCATGGGGTAGCCTCCTTTATGACTATGAAATCTAATTCTTATGATTAGACCTCAACCACTAATTCAATGATATCCTTAAAAAATCCTCTTTAAACTCAAATTAATTAGGATGATTAGTAAATGAGGCAATGGTGAAGTCATTCGTGTA
>LQAI01000116.1_pt1 | contig 19672 bp, 26 predicted proteins | sample 1535821 | NCBI WGS metagenome assembly LQAI01 (sample SAMN04331586, study PRJNA305678) | bioreactor metagenome | isolation source: bioreactor_5 inoculated with Wadden Sea sediment 1st replicate of a... | place: Germany:Bremen | reverse complement strand
AGCTTCTGTTGTCATTCCAGAGTATTCTAAGAAATTATCATTATCCAGAAGTGTAAAATAGAAAGCCTTTACTTCACAAAATTATTCAAAATATATTGAACAAAACCAAGACCTACATCTACAACATCATCTGTGTTAAAAGTATATGTGTACATATCTGATTTTAACGAGCTGTTATATTCTTTATTAACTTTGTCAGTCGTAAAATCTTTCATAGTATCTATCATGAAAGCGTCAAGATCAGATTGTAAATCTTTTACGAATGCATGACGTTCCTCTAGATTATAAGCCTTTTGTAATTGCATAGATGTTGCCGAATAAGGGCTAGCAGCATTATTAGGATCGATCATATCATTGAAGTCAAATTGAATGTAACCATCTGCTGCTTCAAAGAATGCGACTGCTTTTGAGTTGCTGTCTTCAACAGTTAGTAAGTATGGTAATAACAAATCTGCTAGACCATCATAATTGACAAAAAACTCCTGGTTAACGAAGATGATATCAAATAATGGAGCATTTTTGTTGTCTTTGTCTTTCATATAATACTCAGCTTGCATCAAACTTTTGCTTTGGTCAACTGAAGCTGTGTAATAATTTTATTTAGGTTCAATGTATCAATTTGTTCTTGGATTAAATCGTAAATTGCCTTGTCTTGATCATATGTATCTGAAGTAGAATCAAGCAAACTTTCAAAGTTAAATGAATATTCAATATGCCCTTCTTGTTTCATTGCAGTGATGAGTGATATTTCATTAGATAACTTGTACATACTAATTTCATTGTCGTTACAACCTGTCATTAAACCAATGATAAGAATAACAACTAACATGGTGCTTACAATTCGTTTCATTGTGTAACCCTTTTCTTTTTCTTCTAGATGTCTATAAGTATGGCGATTATAAATACTTTCCACGGTTATTATATCGTATAAAACAAAGGATTTCCTTAAAACTGTCTTAAAATTATTGGAATATTATGATGTAACTTGTTAGATCTTAACAAAGTAAGACCTTATATTGTGTATAATAAAAGAAGTTATAATCATTTCAAATTTGAAATATATCGATCTGACAACTTTGGAGGAAAACCATGGAACTAACAATGAGCGAACTTGAAAAGAACAATCATTTTTTGAATTTTGATTTTTGATAATATCAATTCGGCCATATTTTTAGTGGATCAACACGTACATATAAGACACTTAAATAACGCATTTAAATCTATATTTAAAAAAGAAGCATCTGAAGTGCTCATGCAGTTGTGTGGTACCGCAATAGGTTGTTCTTTTGCAATTCGAGAAAAAGCACTGTGTGGTCAAACTTCTCATTGTTCATCATGTGAAATTAGAAAAGGCATAAGCAATGCATTAATTGAAGGTCAAGCTGTTAACGCTCAAATTGTCACTCGAGAGTTTGAAATAAACGGGATTATGCAACTAAAGTATTTAAAAATCAATTTTAAGCCACTCAAATATAAAAATAAAACCATGGTGATGCTAATCGTCGATGATATTACTGAGACTGAGAAAGCAAGAATTGAAGTCACTGAACAAAATAAACGTATTAGATCAATGAACAAACAATATCGTATGGACTTAAAATTAGCTCAAAAAGTACAGAGGGACATCATTCCTAAAAGTATTCCTCAGTTTCCAGAACTACGAATTGCTTCAAGATACTATCCCTTAGAAGCTATTGGAGGGGATATTTACGATATCATAACCATTGATCAGAATAATTTTGGTGTTTTCGTAAGCGATGTGTCAGGTCATGGATTACCAGCTGCTATGGTAACAACCATGTTAAAAGCTTTGGTTCGGAGCGATCAGGAGTTGCTTTTAAAACCTGATGAGTTTTGTACATACTTAAATTATAAATTTATGGACTTAAGTAAAGAGATGTACCTAAGTGTGATATATGGAGTTTATAACCGCATTGATCATAGTTTCACATATGTACGTTGCGGACATCCACATATGTTTCATATACGTCAAGGTGAGGTTAGAGAAGTTATTGATGAAGGTACCTTTCTATTAGGTTTTACTGATACATTGCAATGTCCTATTAATAGATTAAATCTAAAAAGAGATGATAAGTTATTAATTTATACAGATGGTTTAACAGAAACTTGGAATTCTGAAAAAGAAGAGTACGGAGATGTATTGCCTTATTTCTTAAAAGAGAATCATGAGTTAGATGTTCATAACTTGTTTATGTCATTAGACGAAAGTTTGTTAAGACATAAAGGTCATGATCAATTTCATGATGATATATGTTATTTGGGAATTGAAGTGACAGGAAACAGAGAAGATATTAAATACCTATAATAAATGGTTAAAGGACGTTTCTTAGGGCATCAATAAAATAGATGAGAGCTACTTTCATTTAGATAAAATGACATATACTAAGGAGCAAAATCATTATGAAGGGTGTTGAACGATGAATAAACATGGATTTGTAAAAAAACTAGAAGCTGACTATGCCCTTGTTAACGTAAATCGCTCAACAGGGTGTGGTGGAAATTGTTCCTGTAATGAAGGCTCTTGTAACGCCACTCTCTTGAGGTAAAGTAAAAAATACACTTTTAGCAAAAGAAGGAGATTTAGTCGAATTGGCTATGGAGCCAGTACGTGTAACTGAATCAATTTTTTTGGTGTACACATTACCAATGGTTTTATTTCTATTAGGGATAGTATCCTCAAAAACACTTTTAAATACATTGGGGATTGCTTGGAGTCAAGGTGCGGGAGTTGGCGTAGGCATTGTAGCAATGGTGTTGTCATACTTGCTGCTAAAACTGTATATGACTTATACTGGTGCAAGTCAAAGACTTGAGCTTAAAATGAAACGTATCGTGTAAGTTGACTTAAAAAAATCATAAAGAAGAATGATAACTCCCATGTGAAGCATTTGTGTTTTATATGGGAGTTGTTATTTTTGAATAATCTATTAACATGAAGAACAATGAATATAGGAGCGATAAGAAGTTTCTGCTCAGTGGGAGACATTGCCTGCTTGTTCTCTTCTCAACATAGTTCTATAATGGGAGTAATACAAAAGGAGTGATGTAGCAGTGGACCGTAACAAAAAAATAGCGATTGTAGATGATGATCCCAATATTTTGGAATTAATAAAGCTTTATTTAGTAAATGAAGGATATGAAACGTCAGAATATTTAACAGGAAAAAGCATGCTCGATGATATGGCATCTCTAACACCTGACCTTGTTGTGTTGGATATTATGCTTCCTGGTATGGATGGATATGAAGTGTTAACAGAAATAAGAAAAGTTAGTAAAGTACCAGTAATTATGGTTACTGCTAAAGGCGAGACTTTCGATAAAGTTTTAGGTTTAGAGTTAGGTGCTGATGATTATTTAGTCAAACCTTTTGACGGCAAAGAACTAACGGCAAGGGTTAAAGCTATCTTGAGACGAGTTTCAGATCCGACAGAGGACCATGAAGCAGTTGTGGTTAAGGATTTAGCTATAGATATGTCGGATTATAGCTTAACATATCATGGCAAGAAAATGGATCTTCCGCCTAAAGAATTAGAACTTCTTTATCATTTAGTTAAAAATCCTAATCGTGTCTATACCCGAGAACAACTTTTAGACCAAATATGGGGATATGACTATATTGGTGATACCCGTACGGTTGATGTACATATAAAACGTATTCGAGAAAAACTAAGTGAAGATGAACCTTGGGAAATTAAAACAGTATGGGGAGTCGGATATAAATTTCAACATAAGTAGGTGGAGATATGCGTACCTTATATACTAAATTTGTAATTATATATGTGTCAGTTGTGTTTATTGCTTTTGTACTTATTACTTATGGTATGAATACAACTTTAGAAAACTATTTTATGGATAATAAGGCTCAACAACTTATAGAAGAGTCGAAGGTATTTCAAGAAACATTTACAGAGTCTTTCAATAACGGACACTTTGATTCTCAAAAAATGGTCGATGAAATGGCGAATTTGGAGAGGTATATTGGAGCTAATGTGTGGATCATTAACCTGAATCGTGAAGTTCTTGTTACTAAAGGAGCACAGGATTATGCATTGATCGAATCAGAGCTCAATGTCAACGAAATAGAAAAAGTATTTAGTGGCACCATTATCAAAAGAGAAGGATACTTAAAATCATTTTATGATGAAGCTGTATTAACAGTAGGGTATCCAATTGTTCATGATGATCAAGTCGTTATGGCGCTTTTTTATTAATGTATCCATTCCAGAGATAAAAAGTACTCTAAGTGAAGTCTATAATATTTCATTAACATCCCTAGTCGCAGCATCCATGATTGCTGCAGTCCTCATTTTTATTATGTCACGAACAATGAGTAAGGAAATATTAGATTTAAGTAAGGCAGTTAAGTACATTGCAGACGGGAACTACGATTTTCAAATTGAGACCCGGCGTGACGATGAATTAGGTGAGCTCGTTCACAATTTTAACGAAATGGCGCAAGAGCTAAACCGAACTGAAGAAATAAGACGCAAATTTATTTCTGACTTATCCCACGATTTAAGGTCTCCTTTAACTTCTATTACAGGGTATACACGTGGTATTTTAGATGGCACCATACCAGAAGAAAAACACGAAAAATATTTAAATGTTGTTTTAAATGAAAGTGAAAAGACTTAAAAAAGTTAACCAACGATATCTTGGATCTTTCCAAGATGCAAAGTGGTGAGATGGCTCTTAACAAGATCGATTTTGACATCCACGAACTCTTGTTAAATGTTGTAGATCGATTTGAAGAGCGAATTCGACAAAAAAATGTATATATGAACTTCAATTTAGCTGAGAATGTATCTTTGGTACATGGAGACTATGAGCAAATTACCAGAGTTGTTCATAATTTAATTGATAATGCAGTTAAATTTGTAAACGAAGATGGAAATATTGAAATCACGACCCAGAATAAGGGTGAAAAAATGCTTATAGCAATTAAAAATTCGGGATCTATTATTCCAGAAGAGAAACTCAATAAGATATGGAGTCGATTCTCGAAACTGGATATGTCCCGTGGTCTAAAAAAGGATTCTTCGGGTTTGGGTCTCTCTATTATAAAAGAAATTATTCAAGCCCATGGAGAGCAAGTTCAGGTTTATAGTAATGAATTGCTAGGGGTTGTGTTTATATTTTCTTTGTCTACGCATTTTATTGATAAGAAGAGTAAGAAAGTTAAGATTTCTGATTAAGAGAAGCCGGATAGGCTTCTCTTTTCGTGAAAAACAAGAACAGCACAAAAACAAAGAGATCCACGAACAGGAAAATTCATTTTCATGTTCGTGGATCTCTTTGTTTTTGTATTGGGCGCGTCAAGCGACCGTAGCAATGTGAACTCTCATTGCTGGGTGCTGTTAGTATTTCTACAACATACATAAATGTAAGAACGCTCTTTCGTTGAAGGAAAAACACTTCCTCCGCTTCGCTTCCTGCAAAGAAGAGCACTTTGCTACGACGTGTCGAGTGACGAAGAAAATCGCTATTTGAAGTGAGAACGCTCTTCGTCGAAGAAGAACGCTTCGACTGTCGAGTCACAAAGAGGAACGCTTTTGAAAGTAAGAACGCTCTTTCGTTGAAGAAAAACACTTCAACTGTCGAGTGACGAAGAAAATCGCTTCGTCATTGTTAACACTTTATTCATAGTTTATTCAAATCTTGGGGCTATAATGAAATTAAGTTAAGAGGAAAGCAACCTCTAACTTATAAAAAAGTGAAAACCTTCCGGCCGGAGGTTGTACTTGCTTCATCAATTATGAAGCAAGTAATATATAGATTTACGTCTTTACATTTGAATATAGATGAACCAAATGCCTGATGGACAGTTTTATAATCCCCCCCTTTTTATAAGATTAAAAATCAGGCCCCTCCCTTTAGTAACACAAGTTTTTCGGGACAAATCCTTCAAGGGCAAACCCGGAAACAATCCATCTCAAAAGGTTTGGACCGGAAAGCTTGTTGCTATATTATTAAGTAGGAATCTGGACAAGACTAAGAAGAAGAATTAAACTATAGGAAGTACACGTAACTACAAAGAATCAACCTTTAAAAGGAGTGAGATAGATGGTATTCAAACTTGTACCTAATAACAAGAAAAACAATATGACCAGAAAGCAAGACATCTTCGATGACTTTTTCGATAACTTTTTCAGTGATGACTTTTTAGCACCACTTAGAAATATTGAAACAAAAAATGACCAGTGGATTTAGAGTCGATGTACTAGATAATGGAGACCATTATTTAATAGAGGCAGACCTACCTGGTTTTGAAAAAGAAAATGTAAAGATTGAATATGAGAATAAGTATTTAACCATTACAGCTAGAAAAAGAAGAATCAAGCGAGATTAATCAAGAAAACTACATTCGTAAAGAGCGTCAATTTGGTGAGTACAAGCGTAGTTTTTATATTGACAATATTATCATTGATGAGATTGAAGCAAAATTTAAAAATGGGGTTCTAAAGATAAAAGTTAGTAAAGAGCCTCTTAAGGAAAATATTAAAGAAATAGAGATTAAATAATTGATGCAGTAATTAAGATAACCTTTGAGGACACATACTGTGTTCTCATTTTTTGTTTAGGAGGTTTTACAAATGAATCTTAATCGTTTAACTGAAAAAATCAAGAGAAGCGATTGAATCTGCAAAAGCTATTGCAATGGAACAAAAACATCCAGAAATTTATCAAGCACATTTGGCATTGGCATTATTGATTCAAGAAGATGGACTCATTGTTCAAATCATACAGCGTATGCAGGTTTCAATGGAGTCTTTAGTCATAGATATTGAAAAACTGCTAAGTAAAAAACCGCGCAATAGTAGCTCATCACAAATATATTTAAGTAGGTTAGCCGAAGAAATTTTAAATCAAGCTAACAAAGAAGCTAAAGAATTAAAAGATGAATATACCTCTGTTGAGCATATCTGGCTGGCCTTGCTCAGAAAAGCAAATACTGAATTAAAATCTATATTTAATGGGCATCAAATGACACTTAGGACATTTTTAGAACATCTGCGTGAAGTACGCGGAAATCAAAGAGTTACGAACTTGAATCCTGAGGACACATATAATGTTTTGGAGAAATATGGGCATGATCTTGTAAAAGAAGCCCGAGAGAATAAATTAGACCCTGTCATTGGTCGAGATGACGAAATTCGTAATGTGATTCGTATACTTTCAAGAAAAACAAAGAATAATCCCGTTTTAATTGGTGAGCCTGGTGTAGGCAAAACAGCTATTGCAGAAGGCTTAGCACACCGGATTGTCCGTGGAGACGTGCCAACATCCCTTGAAAACAAACGTATATTCTCATTGGACATGGGTGCACTTGTTGCGGGTGCAAAATTTAGGGGTGAATTTGAAGAACGTTTGAAAGCTGTACTTAAAGAAATAAAAGAGAGCAATGGCGATATAATACTTTTTATTGATGAACTTCATCTCATTGTGGGAGCGGGTAGAACTGACGGTGCTATGGATGCAGGTAATATGCTAAAACCCTTGTTGGCTAGAGGAGAACTACATTGCATAGGAGCAACAACCTTAAATGAATATAAGAAATATATTGAAAAAGACCCGGCTCTGGAAAGACGATTTCAGCCTGTCGTAGTAAGAGAACCATCTGTTGAAGACACCATTACCATTCTAAGAGGTTTAAAAGAACGTTATGAACTTTTCCATGGTGTCAAGATACATGACGGTGCTTTGATTAATGCTGCAACCCTTTCTAACCGTTATATATCGGATCGTTTTCTTCCTGATAAAGCCATTGATCTTGTTGATGAAGCGTGCGCTTTAATACGAACAGAGATGGATTCTATGCCAACAGAATTAGATGAGTTGCCCGTGAAATAATGAAACTAGAATGAAGTGGCGGCCTTAAAAAAAGGAAAAAGATAAAAGTAGTAAAAAAGAAAAGAAGTAGAACTCAGAGAATCAATTGCAAACTTAAAAAAGTGAATTCGATGCCATGAAGGCAAGGTGGATTGGCGAAAAAAAAAGCCATTACAAAGGTTCAAGAGTTGAGAGAAGAAAAAGATCGCATATTGCATGATATCGAACTGAATGAAAGAGCATATGAACTAGAGAAAGTAGCAGAACTTAAATATGGACATCTACCCAAAATAGAAAAGAGATCCAAGAAGAGGAGCTAAGATTAGGTTCGCGGAACGAAACCCAAACCTTATTACGTGAATCTGTAACAGACGAGGAAATTGCTAAAATTATTTCGAGATGGACTGGGATTCCTTTAGCTAAATTGGTAGAAGGTGAACGGGAAAAACTTCTCAAGTTAGAGACCATACTAAGTGATCGTGTAATTGGTCAAAATGAAGGTGTACAGAAGGTTACAGACGCCATTATTAGATCACGTGCGGGCATTAAAGATCCATCAAAACCTATTGGTAGCTTTGTGTTTTTAGGGCCTACAGGAGTTGGTAAAACCGAATTGGCAAAAGTTTTGTCAGAATCTTTGTTTGATACGGTAGAAAACATGATACGGATTGATATGAGTGAATATATGGAGAAGCACTCTGTTGCTCGACTTATAGGAGCGCCTCCTGGGTATGTTGGGTACGAAGAAGGTGGTCAATTAACCGAAGCTGTCCGCCGCAAACCCTATTCAGTAATTCTATTTGACGAAATTGAAAAAGCTCATCGAGACGTATTTAATGTATTGTTACAAGTTTTAGATGATGGACGTGTCACTGATGCACAAGGTAGAACGGTAGATTTTAAGAACACAGTTATTATTATGACTTCAAATATTGGTGCAGAACTTCTTTTAGATTCTATTGAGGATGGCAATCAAATAACAAGAGAGACTAAAGAACATGTATTAAAGCGTTTGCATCAACATTTTAGACCTGAATTCTTAAATAGAATAGACGAAGTTATTATATTTAATCCTTTAAGTAAGGTGCATTTAAGCCAAATTGTAAAATTACTAGTTGGAGATTTGGAAGAACGTCTTAAGGAAAGAGACATGACCATTGAACTTACGGAAGAAGCCTTAAATTTTATGGTTCATGAAGGGTATGATCCTAAATATGGTGCACGACCACTAAAGCGTTATATACAAAGACACCTTGAAACCTTACTGGGTAGAACTATAATAAAAGAAGAAATAACATCTGCAACACAATTCGTTGTAGACGTGAGTGACCATGATTTAATAATAAAAACATAAATGGAGGTATCCCAATGAGACGATGGAATCCAGAAGATAAACCAAACGCTTATTCAGTATCATCAGAGAAAGCACAGAATCCTATTAACATTCCCATTATTGAGGAGGAATCTTCACCGAATCATACACCGCCTAGTACAGGGTATGTACATGGGTCTTTCAATGAAAGTGCAAAAAACAAAAAATAACAAGTTCTCAAAAATCATAATTATTGCACTGATTGTTTCCCTAGTAGGTGGATCTGCCATAGGTGCAGGTAGTACCTTAGTAAATATGTATTTTGACGGTTTTAAGTATGAGAATACATTCTACCTAGAATCTAGCGATGTTACATCAGCTGAAGCGGACTTAGTGGTACAACAATCAGGACAAAAGTCAGTTGTGCAAATTGCTGACCAAGTAGGGCCTTCAGTTGTAGCTATAACCTCCAAAGTAACGGTTCGTGATTTCTTTCTACGTATCAGTCAGAAGGAGCCGGTTCGGGTGTGGTTTTTAATATTAATAAAGACAGTGTTGTTATATTAACCAATAACCATGTTATAGAAGGTGCTGAAGAAGTACTGGTTGAATTTGATGAGTTTTCTTCATCTAAAGCAGAACTTGTTGGTGTAGACCCAGAAACCGATTTGGCAGTTATAAAAGTTTAAACGAGAAGATGTACCTGTCGAAATTATGGGTAACTTAAAACCAGCAGTTTTCGGTAATTCAGACACTTTAGAAGTTGGAGAATTAGCAGTTGCTATTGGGAATCCATTAGGATACAACCGCACAGTGACTGTAGGCGTAGTAAGCGCTTTAAATAGAGAACTGCAAGTCTCTGCTAATAAATTTACTTTGATTCAAACAGATGCAGCCATTAACCCTGGCAATAGTGGAGGCGCATTGGTAAATGGAAATGGCGAAGTCATAGGTATCAATACTGTTAAAATATCTGATACCCAAGTTGAAGGTATTGGATTTGCGATACCTATTAATTCAGCAAAACCAATTGTGGACCAATTGTTAACCAATGGCTACGTGTCACGTCCATACTTGGGTGTTTCAGGTAGAAACATAGACGAACAATTATCTGAACTTTATGAACTACCTATTGGTGTTTATGTTGCTCAGGTTATACCGAACAGTGCCGCAGATGATGCTGGTCTTGAAAAAGGTGATGTGATTATTTCTTTTGATGGTCATAAAGTGAATGATATGGAACATTTAATTGACCTCATTAAAGGAAAAAAAGTGGGTGACAAAATAGAAGTGAAGTTGGTTAGGAATGGAACTGAAAAGCTTGTGAAAACAGTAGAACTGAAAGAAAAGAATGTTTCCATACAGTAAAAATACATTCTATTACCAGAGCGCTAGATGCGCTCTTTTTTGTAGGTAAAAACACTAAAGAAGATTAAAAATCAACCGATATTACTTGGAGGAGGAGGGAATATAAGGTATACTGGAAATTGTGAATTTAGAATCAAATAGGAATGGAGTCCTACATACTCAAGGAGGCATAAAATGCAGCAGAATATTGGAAGAAAAATAATCAAGAAACGAAGGGTGTTTTCTTGTTTACTCATGATCATGATGATCTTTAACATGCTAGGGAGTACATCAGGGTATCAGGTTTTCGCAGCTGATGATGGATATCGGTTCAGGAGTATAGAGGTTACAGTAGATGGTACAAAACTTGAAGATTACAGTGAAAAAATTGTACAAGATGCAACTGTTAAATTGCGTTGTGAGTGGGAAGTCGACAACAATGTTAAATTAGCAGGTGGAGAACAACTTGTTTTGGATATACCGGATATATTTGATCTTGGGTCTGATGATTTGTCTGGCGATTTACAGGGATCAGACGGAAACTACGGGACGTGGGATTTGGATGTTTCTGAGAGAGAGCTTATTTTAACATTCGGAGAATTACCTGGTACACAATCAAACGTAGAAGGGTATGTGGAATTCAATTTGCAGATAAATCTGACTAACAAGGTTGTTCGAGTACCTTATGAGATGTCCTTTCCAGTTAACGGGTCAACTACAAAGACATTTCAGGTAAATTTTGAAATGCCTGATGGTAAGACAATCGAAAAACTGGCGAGCAGAATGGTACAGATTTAAATCAATTAGATTGGGTAGTTGATCTTAACACAGAATTAGAAACCATTGGATCAGCAGTGTTTACGGATAATTACGATAATCGTTTAATATTAGATGATTCATCAATGGAAGTTTATGAATTAGATGTATACTCCGATGGATCGGTTGACGAAGGTTCCTTAGTGGATGATTCTGATTATACGGTTGAACACGATACTGATAATCATCAAATTAAGCTGACTTTTAAAAATGAAATTGACAGTGCTTATCGAATTCAGTATGTAACTGATATTGATCCTGACAAAATCGACAGTTCTGAAACAGAATTTGATTATGTAAATGACGCTTCTTTTAATGGTTTAAGCGACAGTGATACAGTTCATGTGGAACGTGGATCCCTTGTTGAAAAAGAAGGGGAAAGTACACAAGATTTTAATTCAGATGCGATTGATTGGACCATTACCATGAATAAGGCACTTATGTCTTAAAAAATGCGCGAATCGAAGACCGTATTCCTGCAGGACTTACTTATTCTAGTTTAAGTATTGTAATGGAAGATGGTGGTGCAGAGTATGATTCAAACAATTATACGATTGAAACCATCGATAATGGCGATGACACAACGACCTTAAAAATTCTGTTCGATGTGGATGTTGATGAAGCGCTTGTAATAAAGTATCAAACAACAGTCAATGATAGTGCTAAGAAAACAATAGTTCGGGTATACAATTTACCAACGATGTGTCGCTTTATTATGGACCTGACGGTGGTCAGACTAAGATAGAAGGTGAAGATACGGTATCTTTAAAAAAGGGACGTGTTGTTTATAAATCTGGCTCTAAAAGTATTGGTTATAATGGCGAGAAATACATCAATTGGGTTATTGATGTGAATACGTGTCAAATTGATCTTGGAACTGCTTTGTTAAGTGATTCCATTGGAGCAGACATGAAATTGGATTATGCAAATGGAATTGAAGTTTATAATTTGCTAATTGATACAGATGCAAATGATGGTGATATTACCAGAGGAACTTTAGTGGATTCAAGTAATTATGATATAGATTATAAAGTCGGCGACCCTGCTAATGATGATGTTACGGAATTTGATATCACTTTTGATGAAAACATAACGCAAGCTTACGCATGGTTTATCGAACCATTATTACAGATAGCAGTCAATCATCTTTTGAGAACACTGCAGGCATTGGCCCTATTTCGGACAAAGGTTCTGTAAACGCAAGTATTGATAACACCTTTAGTAAAGAAAATAAAGGTTTTGATTATAACACTAATATACTTGCATGGCAGTTAACTGTAAATCCGATCAAGAATGGGATTGAAGGTCTTAAGGTCGTGGATGATTTTTCAGCAGATCAACTGATGACAGATACACAATTAAGCAATATTATTGTAAAAAAAGGAAGCAGTACCCTTTCTCTTGGTTCGGATTACAGTGTGACTAAAACAGAAAATAACGGGAAAATAAAAGGTTTTGAACTTGTTTTTGAAGATGACGTGAACAATGGTGTATATCGTATCACGTATAATACAACTATTGATCCGGATGTACTTTCGGAAGATGGTGATTTGACTTATGAAAACAGTGCCGTTTTTAGTTGGACAGGACCAGAAGCTGGAGACATTACAAAATCTGGCGATCCAAACCCTAATACAATTGCGCAACATAATGGTCAAAAAAATGGGGAGCTGGATTCTGATAATAAGCAAATAAATTGGACGGTAGATCTAAATTACCTTTCAAAAAATATTGATAATCTTATTTTAACTGATGAAATAGTAGGGCATCAACGACTTGTCGAAGACAGTGTAAAGATTTATGAGTACTCTGTTGAATCGGATGGCGATATTCAAGAAGGAGCTGAGGTCACTGATCTTGCCCTTGCTGGAATAAGCATTGATGAAGATGTATCGGGAAATAACTATACTGTTACATTTCCATCAACGATTTCAAAACCATATCGTGTTAAATATACAACGGCTTTCGAAGGGATATCTCAAACAACTTATACCAATACGGCTGTAACCAATTCGGGTGAAACTTACAATGCAGAAGTAGACCATGAAGATGGTGATAAGTTTGTTGAAAAAATTTGGGACGCGTAATGGTATTGAATCTGTTGATTGGGAAATATTAATTAACAAGAGTCAATCAACAATTTCAAGTGTTACTCTTACAGACACCCTTAGTTCTGGATTAGAACTCGATGAAGATAGTTTTGTGTTACTTGATAAAGACGGGAATACCTTAGTCTTTGACGATTACTTTACACTCAAAAAACATGATCAGATTTTTGTCTTCTGACCCGTTGACTTTTAATTTAGAGTCCAAAAAAGCAATTGAAGAAACTCTGACTATCCAATATCGTACATTAATAGTGCTGGATGATATTATTGGGAATAAAGTATCCAATGATGTTACTTTTGAAGGTGAAGAAGTAACAGAAGGTGAACGTGAAGATTCGTTTCCTATTACACATACTTTTATCACGGGTAGTGGTGGTGGACAAGGTGAAGTTGGTAGTTTTACACTTACAAAAGTAGATAAGGATGATTCAACAATTAAAATTGAAGGTGTTGAGTTTGAATTTTATAAAGGGGATAAATTACTTGGAACCCTCACGACTGACGAAAATGGTGAAATAACAGTTGAAAATCTACGGTATGCAACTTATAAAATGGTTGAAATTGGAGCAGCTGACGGCTATGAGCTAGAAGATCAGACAGAAACATTTACAATAAGTAATACTGTAAGAAAACAATTGACAGTAGAGAATGGAAAAGAAAGAACTTTAAAGGTTAAAAAAGTAAATAATAATGATCATAGTATTGTTCTTGAGGGAGCTGTCTTCGATGTATATGATGATGAAGATCAAAAAGTTGCAACTTTAACTACAGATGCTACTGGATATGCTTCTCAAGTACTTCCTAAAGGCACATACAAAATTAATGAAACAAATGCACCTGATGGTTATCTTTTAAATGACGCAGACCACTTTGTTACAATCGATGCATCGGAAACAGAATTTGAAGTTGTTGTTGAAAATGAAACAAGAAAAACCTTAAGCATAAAAAAAGTAAGCCAGAGTAATACTGATATTGTTTTGAGTGGTGCAGAATTTGAGGTTTACGATGTCTCTAATAATGTTGTTGCAACCTTAACAACAGATGATACTGGCATGGTTTCAAAAGTTATTCCAAAGGGAACCTATTCAATTAAGGAAACCTTAGCTCCAAGTGGTTATAAGTTAAGTGATGAGATTTATACTGTGACCATAGATTCTTCAAAGGTAGAGTTCGTTGTTGTTATTGAAAATGCAATAAAATCTTCAGGTGGCGGAGGTGGCGGTGGAACAAACGCCATAAATCTGAATTTGAAGAAAACAGATACCAACGGATCTGGTCTTGAAGGAGCAGTATTTAAGCTCTATTCAGGTTCACCAAGTGGATCTCATGATTATTTGTATTCGGTCCAATCGGGGAATGATGGTACTGTAACGATAAGTAATTTACCGTTGGGATATTATTACCTAGAAGAAGTAAAAGCACCAGATGGTTATTTACTTGACGATTCAGTTCATACATTTAATGTAGATGATGACAGCCCAAGCGATATGACCATTACCAATGAAAAGGAAAGAGTCTTAAGAATCTGGAAAGTAGACTCGTCCGATACTAAAAAAACACTCGGTGGTGCACAATTTAAAATTTACGATACCAATAATAAGTTAGTAGAAACAATTAATACAGATACCAAGGGACGTGTAGAAGTCGTATTAAGCCCTGGAGAGTATGTCGTAAAAGAATCCAAAGCACCAAGCGGTTATAAATTAAAGTGACGAAGAATACAAAGTAGACCTAAGAAACATCTATGAATATGCTTTAACGGTTAAAAATGATTTAGAAAATGGAGACGTGCCTGAAGAACCTGAAGAAGTTGAAGTGCCTGAAGAACCTATTCCAGAAGGTCCAGGAACAGAAGGGGAAACACCAGATGAGGAAGAAACTGATACTTATACGCCTCCAGAAGGAAAAAAAGTGACAGAGGTTACTGAAGAGCCAGAACATGGAACTGTTGAGATTAAAGACGGTGAGGTTATTTATACACCAGACGACGGGTATAAAAGGGCCTGACAAATTTAAAGTAAAAGTAACTGATGGTGATGGCAACGAAGAAGAAATAATAATTGAAATTCCTGAGGAAGATATTCCGCTAGCAGGCTTTAAGCTACCTCAAACAGGTGAAGGATCAACACTGATATTTAACATTATTGGAGCATTAATAATGGCTACTGGTGTTATGTTACTTTTCCTTCGTAAAAAGAAACTTAAAAACTAGTGAACTAAACTACTAAGACACTTCTATAATAATCATAGAAGTGTCTTTTTTAGTATTTTAAATAGGTAAGTTGTTTTAATATTATTCAGAAATAAGATTACCTTTAATAATAAGGCGATTAGGTGGATTCTTTTCATTAAGAGGATGACATGTAATTAAAGTCACAGTTTTCTGATTAAGATCAGGTTCTAAAACTGTACTATCAGTTTCATGAACAATGGTTTTCTCTACAATTTCATAAACATAAGTGTTGCTATCTAGTCCTATGATGGTTATGAGATGACCAGTTGTAAGGTCGTTTAATCGGTTGAACTGTTTGCCATAGGTTCTGCTTCGGTGTCCAGCTATGGCGTAATTACCGCTTGTCCATGGCTTGCCAGATTCTTTCAAACTGGCAACTGAGAGTCTCAAGTTTGCGTCAGAAGCTCCATCGAGGATGGGTATTTTAAGGTTAATGGCATCAATTTTAAGTATTGCTTCGGTATGGCTTTTAATAAGGGCTTGTTTGGCTTCGTCTTTTGCTTGTATTGCTTGCTTAGATGTTACTGAATCCTCTTGGTCTAATGAACTAGATTCATCGACAAACTCAATAACTTCACCTACAGTGGTATCGAATTCATTGTTGTTAGGTGTTGTTGTGTCCAAAGTGTCATTTTGAGATGTTGTTTGAACAACTTCGAATGCCTCGATCAGTTGATTTTGTTTATATAGATAATAATTATCAACGGCTTTTGGGTAAATCATGATAAGGCTACCTAAAACCACAAAAAATAAAAAAACATATAGTCTTAGTTCAATTGTTTTCATAAATATTTTCCTCTTCTAAAAGATCAACCTATTATAACAGTAAACTGAAAATGTAACAATAAAATGGGCAATAATTACAATGAAATAAAACCTTTTTATGTCGAATACTATTTATTTTTTGTTTATCTTGATACTCAAAATCCACTGTGTTACAATAAGGTAATTTAATTCATGAAAAGCGCACGCGTGTCCGCGATACGCGAACATATATAGTGATGGAGGTTATGAAATGTCAGATTTGTATTATAGCAGTACAAGATCGAATGAAGAGAAACTTAATTTTCACAAGCAGTTGTTAGAGGCATTGCACCTGATGGAGGATTATATGTACCGTCAGAGTTCCCACAAGTGAACATGAAAGAACTGGCAAAAGGAGAATTAACGTATCAAGAACTAGCACAAAAGGTCCTTGGTCTCTTTGTAAAAGATTTTCGGAAACAGAAATGAAAGACTGTGTTTATGGTGCCTACGATAATAAGTTTAGAACCGAAGAAATTGTACCTCTTAAAACCTGTGGAGATGCCAGTTTTATTGAACTGTATCATGGAAAAACACTAGCCTTTAAAGATATGGCTTTGTCTATACTGCCTTACTTGTTAAAAACTGCAGCACGTAAATTAGAAACGAAAGAAAAGATTGTTATATTAACAGCTACGTCGGGCGATACTGGTAAAGCAGCTCTTGAAGGATTTGCCGATGTTGAAGGAACCGAAATCTTAGTGTTTTATCCAACAGATGGTGTCAGTGACGTTCAAAAACGTCAAATGACTACACAAGAAGGTGCCAACACACACGTATGTGGTATATCAGGCAATTTTGATGATGCTCAAAGTGGTGTTAAAACATATTTATGAATAGTGATTTTAAAGCATCCTTAAAAGAAAAAGGATATGTGTTTTCTTCTGCTAATTCCATTAATATAGGACGATTGGTTCCACAAATTGTGTACTATATGAGTTCGTATTTAAAACTTGTTAAAAGCGATAAGATTCAATTAGGAGATTCTATTAATGTTGTTGTTCCAACTGGAAACTTTGGGAATATATTAGCAGCATACTATGCTAAAAACATGGGACTCCCTGTTCAAAAGTTTATTTGTGCGTCTAACAAGAACAATGTATTAACAGATTTTATTGAAACAGGTGTTTATAGTTTAGATCGAGTTTTTAACACAACCATTACACCATCCATGGACATCCTAATTTCTAGCAACTTAGAACGTTTCTTATATGAAATTAGTGGACATGATCCTAAGTGTGTAAGCGGATTGATGAATGATCTAAAAGAAAAAGGTAAATATGAGATTTCAGATTCTATGAAAAAGAATATGGACGCTTTTTATGGTGGTTTTGCAGATGATGATAAGACCATCGAGACTATTAAAAGATCTTTACGACCAATATGAATATGTTGTGGATACACATACAGCTGTAGGGTATCGTGTGTATGAGGATTATGTAAAAGCAACTGGAGATACAACACATACTTTAATTGCTTCGACTGCCAGTCCGTTTAAATTTACACGTAGTGTTGTTGACGGAATTGGTATTGATTCAAAATCAAATAATGATTTTGAGTTAATAGATATATTAGCTGAAAAAACAGGACTTTCTGTTCCAGAGCCTATCCAAGGGCTGTCTGATCGTCCGATTTACCATAAAACAACATGTGAAAAAACGGAGATGAAAAAAGTTGTCGAAGAGATTCTTAAATAAGATCATTCGCATAAGGAGGCAGCTATGAAATATATTACGATACTTGTCGATGGAATGGCAGACTATGAAATTGAAAAACTAGGTAATAAAACACCTCTTGATGTAGCTAGGATACCTGCGATAAACGAACTGGCTAGGCAAGGTGAAGTCGGTATGGTACAAACAGTGCCAGAAGGAATGTCGCCAGGAAGTGATACAGCCAACTTATCAGTCATGGGCTATGCGCCAGAGATTTATCATACAGGACGTTCTCCACTAGAAGCAGCTAGCATGGGCGTTGAGTTAACGGATACAGATGTAACTTTCCGTTGTAACATTGTAACGGTATCTGAAGATGAAGATTATGCTGATAAAACTATGATCGATCATTCATCTGGAGAGATTACAACAGAAGAGGCTAAACAACTTATTTTAGATATTCGAGAAGAGCTTCAAACAGAAGCGGTTAAATATTTTCCTGGAGTAAGCTATCGTCACTTAATTGTATGGGACAAAGGGCCTTTCGACTATGACTTAACACCACCTCACGACATATTGGAGCAAAAGGTTACCAATTATTTGCCAAAGGGACCTCATGGGGCGTTTTTATTAGGGATGATGGAAAAGTCACACGAATTGTTAAAAAATCATCCAATTAATATCGACCGTAAAAAGAGAGGTTTGAATCCGGCAAACTCTATTTGGATATGGGGAGAAGGAAAAAAACCAAGACTAGATTCGTTTAAAGAGAAATTTGGTATAGAAGGATCCGTTATTTCAGCTGTAGATCTCATAAATGGAATTGGTCTACTGGCAGGGCTTAAACCTATACATGTTCAAGGTGCAACAGGTACAATTCATACAAACTTCGAAGGTAAAGCTCAAGCAGCTATTGATACACTTCTTGATGGTGATGATTTTGTATATGTACATTTTAGAAGCTCCAGATGAGTGTGGGCATCAAGGTGATTTAGAAGGTAAAATTAAATCTATTGAGATTATTGATGAGAAAGTTGTAAAACGGATTCAAGAAGCACTTAATGAAGCAGGTGTTGATCACCGCATCCTCATATTGCCAGATCATCGTACTCCAATAGCAACACGAACACATTCTTCTGAACCTGTGCCTTACGTATTATACGATAGTAGAGAAGAGCAAAATGAACCTTTAAACAAGTTTACAGAAAGAGCAGCTTATGCAACAGGTAACTTTTTTGATGCTGGACATAAGTTGATGACTTATTTTATAAAAGAAAACAAGTAAGAATTGAAAGAAGAACTCAATAATTTGAGTTCTTCTTTTGCTTTGTAAATATAAGGAATATCCTAGAAGGTGTTTTTATTATATGAATTATATAAGTAAAGTGGTATAAGAAACATTAAAAGGATAATAAATACAAAAAAGTGTTGTATTTATTTACAATTATATGTTTTAATTAGAAAGGAAGTAGATGGAATATAGTGATTGCAAGGGTTTCGACAATATTCGACAATGGGTCATGAATAGAAAAATAGGAAATGATTC
>LQAI01000115.1_pt1 | contig 20378 bp, 28 predicted proteins | sample 1535821 | NCBI WGS metagenome assembly LQAI01 (sample SAMN04331586, study PRJNA305678) | bioreactor metagenome | isolation source: bioreactor_5 inoculated with Wadden Sea sediment 1st replicate of a... | place: Germany:Bremen | reverse complement strand
CAACGACTCAATCGCCACTGCACCGGAACGGTCCATCGCAGCCATCAACTCCTTCGACCGGCCGATCGTTCTGCTGGCCGGCGGGCGGGATAAAGACCTGCCCTGGGGCAAATTCGCCCACCTCGTCCATCAAAAAGTGGACCACCTGGTAGTCTTTGGTGAAACGGTGGATCTGATCTGCAATGCGGTAGGTGAAGTTATCCCCGATCAGCGGCCGTTCACAATTGACCGCTGCGCCGGGCTGGAAGAAGCTGTGCAAAAAGCCGCTGAACGGGTTGAACCGGGCGATATCGTCCTGCTCTCCCCCGGTGGCACGAGTTTTGATGAATTTATTGACTTTGAAGAACGTGGAAAGCGATTCACACAATGGGTGAAGGAACTTACGTAAACCAGGCAAGACCAAAGCTGGGCAAATCCCGGTCTCACCGGCTGCCCTTTGACGTCCCGTTACTTCTGATCGTGGTCGTCTTGTTGGTCTTTGGTTTGTTGATGGTCTATTCCGCCAGCTGGGACTTCTCCATCCTGATGGGCGAAGAACCCACCTACCTCTTTGGACGTCAGATCCTTTGGGTGCTGCTGGGCTGGTGGTCGCGTTTGCGGCCAGCCTGATTGACTATCACCACTACCAGAAGATCCTGGTCCCCCTGGGGCTGGGCACACTGGCTCTGCTCTTCGCTGTCCTCGTAGTGAACCACGGCGCAGGCGACGAAGCAACCCGTAACCTGTTTGGCGGCTCCATTCAGCCTCCGAGATGGCTAAGGCTGTGATCGTGATCTACCTCTCCTTCTGGCTATACCGCCGAAAGGACACCCTGAACAACCTGCAGCTGGGTTATATCCCGCTGGTCATCATCCTGGGTGTGACCTTCGCCATGATCTTCCTTCAACCTGACCTGAGCGCCGCAGTCACCATCCTGATGCTGGGCGTGATGCTGTTCTTCCTGGCCGGCGGCGACTGGAAGTCATTCTGCTGGTCTTCGTCCTGGCCTTGTTGGTAGGCGTCCCGCTGATGTACCTCTACCCCACCGGACGTGAGCGCTTGTCTTCCTACCTGACTGGCCTGAACAACCCGCTGCAGAGCAGCTATCACATCCAGCGAACGCTGGAAGCTGTCGTCAAAGGCGGCTGGTTCGGGGTTGGGATCGGACAGGCCGACACCAAGTTCACCGGGCTGCCCCTGGCCCCCACAGACAGCATCTTCGCCGTTGTGGCGGAAGAAACCGGCATCCTGGGCGGGCTGTTCCTGGCAGGAATGTTCGTTTTGCTGATCTGGCGGGGTTGGTGATCGCTAAGAATGCGTCGGATCAATTAGGTTCGATGATCGCTTTTGGGCTGACTTCCTGGATCGGGATTGAAGCCTGATGAATATGGCTGTTATCGTAGGGCTCTTACCCTTCACAGGTAATGCGCTCCCGTTGATTAGTGCAGGCGGCTCCAGCATGCTGGTGACCCTGACATCGCTTGGTATTGTAATGAACATTTCAAGAGTATCCATGACTCAGAAATCTGAGGAAAGGAGTGCCCACAGTGCGGTTGTTGATCTGCGCCGGCGGGACGGGCGGGGAGTGTATCCCGCAGAAACCGTTCTCGACGCCCTGGAACTAGATAAGGATTCAGTCCTTTGGGTCGGCGGCCGTGGTGGGATCGAGGAAACATTGGTGACGCGACGAGAGATTCCATTTAAGGCCATCCCCGCAGCCGGCGTGCACGGCGTGGGGCTGAAGCGCCTGCCCGGAAACATCTGGAAGCTGCTCAAGGGCTTCTTTGCTTCGACGCGAATCCTACGGGAATTCAACCCCGATGTCCTGCTCTTCACGGGCGGGTACGTCGCTTTCCCGATGGCTGTGGCAGCCCTGCGGCGCCCCTCCCTGCTCTATGTCCCTGATATCGAGCCCGGCATGGCCCTCAAGGCCCTGGCCCGCTTTGCGGATCGGATTGCCCTCACCACGGACACCTCCGCTGCCTATTTCCCCAATAAACCAAGCTGACCGTCACCGGTACCCGACTCGGTCTGATTTGAAGGATTGGGACAAGGAAAAGGCATTGGATTACTTCGGATTTACCGCCGATTTGCCCACCCTGACCGTCACCGGCGGCAGCAAGGGCGCTCGGACGATCAATACGGCCCTGATGAAGGTTCTGCCGCAGCTATTGAAGAAAATGCAGATCATTCACCTCACCGGTCACCTCGACTGGGAGGTTCTGGATGAACAAGCGCAAAAGCTCCCGCCAACCTGGCAAAGAACTATCAGGCCTTCCCTTACCTGCACGAGATGGGTGCTGCCTTTGCTGCAGCCGACCTGATTGTGTCTCGGGCCGGCGCCTCCACCCTCGGTGAGTATCCCCTCTTTGGGCTGCCCGCCATCCTGTTCCCTATCCCTTCGCCTGGCGCTACCAGAAGGTGAACGCCTCCTTCCTGGAAGACCACGGCGCAGCTATCCTCCTGAGGGACGAGGAAATGGACGAAAAATTAGCCGACCTCGTGATGGATCTGATCAATGATCCCAGGCGGCTCTCCCGGATGAGCAAGGCAATGACCAGCCTGGCAACACCTGAAGCGGCTTTCAAAATTGCCGCATTGGTCAACGAAATGGCCGGAATGCCGGAAAGAGAAGGTGACGCGTGATCAGTCTTTCGGTACTCTTCTGGATTTTTGTCGTCATGTTCGCCATCATCGGCGCGATGCGGGGCTGGGCTAAGGAAATTCTGGTCACCTCCGGTGTGATCGTGGCGATCTTCGTGATCACCATTCTGGAAACCTTTATCCCTGGTGTGCGGGATAACGTCAACCCGAATTCGCAGTTCTGGCTCAGGATCGGCATTCTCGCCGGTCTGACCTTCTTCGGTTACCAGGGCCCTAACATCCCCCGGTTGATCGATTCCGGTAAATTTATCCGTGACCGCTTTCAGGACGTCCTCTTGGGTATCTTCCTGGGCGCAGTCAATGGCTACATGATCTTTGGGACGGCCTGGTATTATCTCGATTTCGCCGGTTATCCCTTCAAGTGGATCTCCGCTCCCGATCAGGTAACGGAAGCGGGATTAAAAGCGGCCTCACTGCTCAAAACGCTGCCGCCCGTTTGGCTGCAATCGCCAGTGATCTATATCGCAGTGGCGATCTCATTCATCTTTATTTTGTGGTGTTCATCTAATGACACACGTGCACTTAATCGGCATCGGCGGAACAGGGCTTTCCGCCATCGCCCGGGTCCTCCTCGAAAAAGGCTATCAGGTCAGCGGTTCAGACCGCCAGGCCTCGCCTTTATTCGTCGCGGTGACCCAAGCAGGCGCTACCACCTTCGTCGGTCATGTTGGCGAACAGGTGGCAGGCGCCGATCTGGTCGTTCGTTCCTCAGCCGTGCCAGAGGATAACCCCGAAGTGCAATATGCCCTGGCACACCAAATCCCTGTGCTCAAGCGCTCGGACTTTCTGGCAGAGCTCACCCAAGGGCAGGATGTGATCGCTGTGGCGGGGACGCACGGCAAGACCACCACAACCACCATGCTGATCTGGATGCTGATCGAGATGGGTCTGGATCCCAGTTTCATCGCCGGTGGCGTGGTCAATCAATTGAATCTTAACGCCCATGCAGGCCAGGGCGACTATTTTGTGATCGAGGCGGACGAATATGACAACATGTTCCTCGGCCTTGCACCCAAAATCGCAATCGTAACCAATGTGGAGCATGACCATCCGGACTGCTTCCCCACCCCGCATGGATTACCGGAAAGCTTTCAAGTCTTTCCTGGGGAAAGTTAGGTCGGATGGGCTGGCATTCGTCTGTCAGGACGATCCCGGTGCCGCCTCACTCGGTGAGGAAATGAGCGCCTCGGAGACAATCTTGACCTATGGCAGCCAGCCAGAAGTCAATTACCAGGCAGTGAACAATGTCGTGGTGGATGGCTGGCCAACTTTCACATTGATGTACGGGGATGAGGCTCTTGGTCAAGTGAAACTGGCCATCCCGGCTGGCATAACGTGCTGACGCCACGGGAGCCCTGGGCGCAATCCACCAGCTTGGACTGGACATGCCAGCCGCAATTCGGGCCCTGGCAGCCTTCACCGGCGCAGGACGGCGGTTTGAGGTTCTGGGTGAAGTGAGCGGCGTGACAATCGTCGATGACTACGGTCACCACCCTACTGAGATAAGGGCCACCCTCGAGGCAGCCCACTCCCACTATCCGAATCACCGGATCTGGGCCATCTGGCAGCCGCACACCTATTCGCGGACCCAGTCTCTGGAGCTCAATTCATCCGGGCCCTGGCGATAGCAGACCGAGTAGGGGTCTTGAAGATCTACGCTGCCCGAGAGATAGACCCCGGCTACAGCGCTAAGGTCATCGCCGATGCGCTGCCCGCAGGAAAAGCGGCCTACCTGGATAATTTTGAGGCCGCAACGGAATATTTACTTAATGAGATCAAACCGAACGATGTCCTGATCGTTTTCTCCGCCGGAGATGCCACCCAGGTCAGTCAATCGGTTTATCAGCAACTTGCTGCGAAGGAAATTGGTTAAACGCATGATGGAAAGGGCAACATTGGCAGAACTCAGAGAGGTTTTTGGCGAGGCGATGCAGAAAGATGCCGTCTTGGCCAATTACACCACCGCCAGGGTGGGCGGCCCCGTGCCGGCTCTGATCGCCATCAACACCCTCGACGAACTGATACAAGCCGCCCAGACCTTATGGTCCCTGGATGTGCCCTTCAGCCTGTTAGGCAGCGGTTCGAACATCCTGGTCAGCGATCACGGCCTGGACCGTGTGATCCTGCTCAATCGGGCGAATAACCTGGAGATCGATCCGGAGGCTGAATCACCCTCCGTCACTGCCGAATCCGGCGTAATTCTCGGCACAGTTGCCCGTAAGACGGCTCGTAAAGGCCTGAGCGGCATGGAATGGGCAGCGCCCGTACCCCGGAACGGTCGGCGGCGCAATTTATGGCAACGCCGGTGCTCATGGCAGCGATGTGGCAGCTTCCTTAAAAGTGGCAAAAATCTTGCACGCTAAAAAGGGCGTGGAAGACTGGCCGGTCGAAAAACTGGCTTACCAGTATCGCAGCAGCATTCTGAAACGTGAGAAGATGCCTGTGGTGATCCTGTCAGCAGTTTTCAACCTGATTCCCCACCAACCGTGAGGAAGCAATGGCGAAGATTTCTGAATTCCAGGCTTATCGCAAGGGCACTCAGCCCCCCGGCGCATCCATGGGCTCAATGTTCAGGAACCCGCCCAATGATTATGCCGGCCGACTGATCGAAGCTGCAGGTTTGAAAGGAAAACGCATTGGACAGGCTATGATCAGCCCGGTTCATGCGAATTTCATCGTTAACCTGGAAGACGCCAAGGCTCAGGACATTTATAGGTTATTGACACTGGCCCAGGAAACAGTCAAAGATCAATTCGGGGTCGAATTGGAACCCGAAATCGAATTAATAGGTGAATTTGATTAATGGATAAGAAATTGAAACTCGGTGTGATTTACGGGGGACGCTCCGGTGAGCATGAAGTCTCACTGATGTCAGCGCGTTCAGTCCTCTCGGTGATTGACCGGGACAAATTTGATGTGATAGAAATTGGGATCACGCACAAGGGACAATGGTTGGTCGGCGAGAACCTCTGGAAATTGATCCAGAATGAAAGCTATGAGACCCTGATTCCAGCCGTTTTCCTGCCCTGGCCGCAGGATCCGGCCATCTACACCCTTCAGAATGGCGAGATGAAGCTCTACTCCAAACTGGATGTGATCTTCCCTGTGATGCATGGCACCTACAGTGAAGATGGCACCTTGCAAGGCCTGCTGGAACTGGCCGATGTCGCCTATGTTGGCGCTGGCGTCCTCGGTTCCGCCGCCTGCATGGATAAGGGTCTGTTCAAGGATGTGATGATCGCCAATCAAATTCCTACGCTGGAGTATATGATCTTCAACCGTACGGAAATTGAGAAGGATCTGGATCTCTGCCTGGACCAGGCTGAAACCATCGCCCCCTACCCGCTCTTCACCAAGCCCGCCAACCTCGGGTCTTCGGTGGGGATCAGCAAGTGCATGAACCGCAGCGATTTAATGGAAGGTATGAAACAAGCCGCCTCCTTTGACCGCCGGATCGTGGTGGAAAAAGGCGTGGATCAGGCCCGTGAGGTCGAGATCAGCGTCCTGGGCAATGAAGAACCAAAAGCCTCCGTCCCCGGCGAAATTGTGCCGAAGGATGTCTTCTACACTTATAAGGAAAAATACATCAATGACACAGCCGACCTGTTGATTCCGGCTGATGTTTCGGATGAAATGGTGGCCTTGCTGCAAGAAATCGCCATCCGGGCCTACAAAGTCACGGATTGCGCCGGCATGGCTCGGGTGGATTTCCTGATTGACAGGGAAACCGACAAGGTATATCTCAACGAGATCAACACTATCCCTGGTTTCACCAATATCAGCATGTACCCGAAACTTTGGGAGGCTACCGGCCTGCCCTATAAAGCATTGATTGAGAAATTGATTGACCTGGCGCTGGAACGCAAAGCCCAGCGTGACCATACTGAAAGGGAGTTTCGCAGCTAATGGCAACCCGTCCATCGGAGGAAAAGAGCAGGGCTGAAAAAATCCGTGCTCGCCGGCAGAAAAGCCAACCGAAGGTCCAAAAGGCCCCAACCTATGGATCCAATGTCACGCGCAAGCAGCCCACCCGTCAGGTGCCTGTGACCCGCCGGACGCCCTCCACCACGACCCCGGTAATCAACCGGCAGCGCAACAAAGTCAACGTCCCCCTCAAGACCAAGGGCGCTGAGCTGCAATTGCCTGCCTTCCCCCAGATCAAACTGGGCTGGCGGCTGATTTCTGGTGCGATCTTCGTGCTTTCTCTGGCGGTTGTCATCACTTTCACTGGCTTGAATGTCTTCTCCGTCAACGCTATCAACCTGGAAGGCGCAGAACGGCTGACAGCGGATATCATCCTTTCCCAGCTCGGGATTTCCGGGAAATCCATTATTGCGATCAATCCCAAGGAAATCGCCACCCAGGTCACCGAGATCTTCCCCAGCATCAAAACGGCGAAGGTCTCCGCCGGCCTGCCGGCATCGCTCACGATCAAAATTACCGAACGACAACCGCTTGTCCTTTGGTTGGAACCCGAGAACAGCTATTGGATCGACGATGAAGGCGTGATGTTCTATCCCCGTGGTGAAGCGGAAGTGGCCCTCACAGTGGTCGCCACCGGTAACCCTCCTACGGCCATGATGGAAGCGCTTGAAGAAACCGAAGATCTCTCGGAAGCTGATGTCACTGAACTGACCACAGGCCTGACACGGACCACACCGGAATTTATCGATGCCCTGTTCGCCCTGCAAAATTACCTGCCGGAAGGCAGCACATTGCAGTATGACCCGGAATTTGGCCTCGGCTGGCAGGATCCCAGCGGCTGGCTGGTCTATTTCGGCAGCGACATCAGCAACATCGAACTTGAAATTGGCGGAATACGAAACGATCATCACAGAATTGCAGGCCAAGAACCTGACGCCGTCATTGATCAGCCTCGAATTCCTTTTAGCACCTTATTATCGACTGGAGCCGTAGTATGGAAGAGCCCATCATTGTTGGAATTGATATTGGTACCAGCAAAATCTGCACCCTGGTTGCCCGTGTTGAAGAAGGCGACAACCTCCGGATTCTGGGTGTGGGTATAGAACCCTCCCAGGGCATCCGTAAGGGGACCGTTGTGGACCTTAATGCCGCTGCGCTGGCTGTCTCTCGCTCCATAGAAAAAGCAGAACGCACCTCAGGATTTGAGATTAATGCGGCCCTGGTCAGCCTGGCTGGCTCCCAGGTCTCCTCGATCAACAGCCGGGGTGTCGTTGGCATCACCGGCGGCATCGTGGATATCGAAGACATTGACCGGGCGCTGGATGCAGCGCAGGCCGTCGCCATCCCCCATAACCGTGAGATCATCCATGTGATCCAACGGGGATTTACGATCGACGGTCAGGATGGCATCCGTACCCCGATCGGCATGCACGGCTACCGGCTGGAAGTTGAAGCCCACATCATCACCGCCGCTGCCTCAACAGTCGAAAACCTTCGCCAATGCGTCGGTGCCTCAGGGATCGAAGTGCAGCAGTTCGTGCTCAATCCCCTGGCCTCCGGTGAAGTGGTGCTCTCAGAAACGGAGCGCCAGATGGGTGTGGCCGTTGTGGATATCGGCGGCGGAACCACCGACATGGCGATCTACATTGACGGCGATGTCTGGCACACCATGGTGATGGCCGTTGGCGGCAATCATGTCACCTCAGATATTGCGCATGGCTTGCGGCTGCCGATCACCCAGGCCGAAGAAGTCAAACTGAAATTTGGTCACGCCATTCAGTCGGCTGTGAACCCCGAAGAACAATTCACCGTTCGCAGCTTTGGGGTGGATAACCCCGAACGGATCAACCGGGCAGACCTGGCGAACATCATCGAAGCCGCATGGAAGAGATCTTCTACCTGGTGCTCCAGGAGATCCGTCGCTCAGGCTATGACGGCCTCCTGCCGGCGGGTGTGGTCCTCACAGGTGGTTCCAGCCTGATCCCAGGCTGCCGCCAGCTGGCCTCCCAGGTGATGGGCCTGCCCACTCGGATCGCCAAACCGCAAAACCTGATCGGCCTGATCGATCAGCTCGACTCGCCAGCTTTTGCCACCAGCGTGGGCTTGCTGAAATGGGCGCTCCTGATGAGTGATTCGAGTCAATTCATCGAGCGTCACGGACCAAAACAATTCAAAAACTGGTCCGAACAACTAAAGGATCTACTCAGGCGGCTTTGCCCTGAGATAGTCAGTATTATTGATCAATTTGTTCATAAAAAGAGGAGTTAATCATGGATAGGAATCTACAACCTGAATCATTTGCAAGGATCAAAGTTGTGGGAATCGGTGGCGGCGGCTGCAACGCTGTCAATCGGATGATCGATGAAGGTCTGACCGGCATCGAATTCATCGCCGTCAACACCGACGCCCAGGCTTTGCAGTTCTCAAAAGCCAAGGTCCGTGTGCGGATTGGAGATAAATCCACCCGCGGCCTCGGCGCAGGCGGCGATCCCAAGATCGGCCGGGCTGCAGCTGAGGAATCGGCCGAGGAATTATATGAAGTATTGAAGGGCAGCGACATGGTCTTCGTGACCGCTGGCCTCGGCGGCGGTACCGGCACCGGTGCAGCCCCCGTAGTGGCCCAGATTGCCAAGGAGATCAACGCCTTGACGATCGGCGTGGTCACCCGCCCCTTCACCTTTGAGGGCACCCATCGAGCCAACTCCGCCGAAATCGGCGCATCCGCCCTCAAGGAACACGCCGACACCCTGATCGTGATCCCCAATGACCGCCTGTTACAGATCGTTGATAACCGGGCTGGCCTGCAGGATGCTTTCAAGATCGCCGATGACGTTCTTCGCCAGGCATCCAGGGTATTTCCGAATTGATCACCGTCCCCGGTCTGATCAACCTGGACTTCGCCGATGTCCGTACGATTATGTCTGAAGGCGGCGCAGCGCTGATGGCTGTCGGCCAGGCTTCCGGTGAAGATCGGGCCATCAAGGCAGCCGAACAGGCTATCTCCAACCAATTGCTGGACGTCACGATCGATGGCGCTCGCGGCATCCTCTTCAATGTGACCGGCGGCGAAAGCCTCAAGCTCTTTGAGGTGAATCAGGCCGCTGCCATCATCAAGGAAACCGCTCACCCCGAGGTCAACCTGATCTTCGGTGCTGTGATTGATGAGAGCCTGGGTGATGCACTGCGGATCACGGTGATCGCCACCGGATTCGAAGGCAACAGCATCCACGCTCAGCGGGAAACCAAAGTCGAGCCTCGGCAGAATACCTATGCGAAACAACGCCCCCTCGATGGTATTCTGGAAAAGGAAAATACACCAGAAACCTACGAACCCCGCAGGGACACCTACGAGTTCCCCACCCGGATCAACACCGATGATCTGGATGTGCCGGCATTCCTGCGCAAACGCAGCCAGAACTAATCAATAACTGAGCTGACGTTAATATTATTAAATGCTGCTCAACTCATTGAGCCTATTCGGAGGGCCTATTGTGTTCCAGGTGACTGGTATGCCTGGTACGCGCCTCTTGCAACAAAATATACCGGTTAATTAACTCCTCGTTCCCTGATTAACGGTATTAGAAAAAAGAAAAACGCAGGATTGCAGCCTGCGTTTTTCTATTAAGTTGATTTAAATGTCGAGTAGGTTAGAGTGCGATGCCTAATTTCACTAAATAGGCTTCGCTAGCCCTCATCACCTCTTCAGCGTCATTGAAGGTCAACACTTCATCCGCGAAGGGAACACAATCCGCTTTGCGCAGGGATTTCATCACCCGTTTGATCAATGGCACTCGGGCCGGGGACATGCTGAATTCGTCCAGCCCCAAACCCAGCAGGATCGGCGCCGCCAGGGGTTCACCTGCCAACTCACCGCACAACCCTACCCACTTGCCCTCAACATGAGCGCAGTCGATGGTCCGTTTGATTAAGGTCAACACCGCAGGATTCAACGGGTTGGCCAGATGGGCCACCTTGCTGTTGGTGCGATCTACGGCAGTGGTGTATTGGGTCAGGTCATTCGTGCCAATGCTGAAGAAGTCCACTTCCTTCGCCAGCCGGTCCGCCATCAAAGCTGCTGAGGGGCACTTCAATCATGATGCCGAACTGAACGTCTTCTGTGTATGGTTTTCCTTCTGCCTTCAATTCAGCCTTGGCTTTTTCCATGACGCTTTAGCCGCCCGGATCTCTGATAGGCCAGAAACCATCGGGACCATGATACGCAGGTCAGCGCCGACGCCGGCCTGTAACAAGCCTTTGAACTGCTGCAGGAAGATTTCCTCAGCGCCATCCAACATCCGGACACCCCGCCATCCCAGGAAGGGATTGAGCTCTTTGGGCAGGTCCAGATAGGGGATCACTTTATCACCGCCAATATCCAGCGTCCGAACCACAATCGGCAGTCCGGCATAGATATCAAAGACAGCTTTATAGGCTTCAACCTGTTCTTCCACGGTTGGCAGTGTATTGCGGTCCAGATAAAGGAATTCCGTCCGGAAGAGGCCAACGCCTTCAGCGCCGTTTTGGATTCCCAGGGGCGCATCCGAAATGCCGCCTACATTGGCGACCACTTCCACGTGTTCGCCATCCGCCGTCACAGCTTTTGCCTGCGCCGCATCACGGGCGACAGCCTGTTCTTCCTCGGCAACTTTTTCTTTTTTAATGAACTCTGATAGGGTTGACTCATCAGGGGTGACCATCACGGAGCCTAATGTGCCATCCACCATAACCATGGTGCCATTGGGAATGGAGAGGACTTCCTCCCCTAACCCAACAACAGCCGGAAGCCCAAAAGCTTTGGCTAAAATGGCAGTATGGGAAGTCGGGCCGCCACGAGCGGTGGCAAAGCCGAGGACTAGGTCCTTATCCAGGCTTACTGTATCTGAGGGTGTCAGGTCATCGCCCAGGATGATCGCAGGATGGGTCAAAACAGTTCCGCCAACGGAAACACCCAGGAGGTGCCCAAGTACCCGCCTCCCGACATCGCGGATATCCACCGCGCGGCTGCTCAGGGTTTCATCTGGAATCGCTTCCATCATTTGGGCGAAGTATTCAATGGAATCCATCCAGGCTTTTTCTGCATTTATGCCGGATTGAATTGATTTCTTTGCCCGGTCCAAAAGGGCCACATCTTCCAGGATCATCCGATGCGCCTCAAAAATCTGAGCCTCATCGCTTTTGGCACGTTCCCCCACGTCGTCCTTAAAAGCTGAAAGTTCTTCCTGCCCTTTTGCGCAGGCATCCAGCAATCGTTGGCATTCTTTATCAACGTCCTGGACTTCGTAATTGGGGATATCCAGCTCTTCCTGTGTAACAATAACGGTCTTGCCATGTGCCAACCCAGGTGCTGCTGGGATACCCTTCAAGGTCGTGCTCTCTTTACCAGTCAAAGGTTCCTCCTGCTGAAAACGTCATAATATTTGCGTCAAGTATAATCCCATTTTTTGCTCAAGGTCAGATTTTTAAGTTTTTAGGGCCCTTTCATAAAATAAGTGAAGATTGACATCATTGAAACATTAACCTTGTCAAGAGAAACATCCCAATCTTGAAAAACTCTTCTGAATATTTTAATTTGGTTTTAAGCGCCTAGCCATATTTTCCTTTAATTGTCAGGCCGCAATATTAAAATGTTGGGTAAACACCGAAATTTTAAGAATAATATGCGAATCTTTCCTTGATTCAGCCTTATCGCTATGCTAAAATGGTTATCTACCTGACGGGTAGGGGGCAGAATCAAACCCACCCCCATATATAGGGGTATGCCGATCTATCCAAATAATTATTTCATGAAGGGGCTCTATGCTTTGTCCTTATTGTCAGTATGAAAAATCCAAAGTCGTCGACACCACCAAAGATGCCCCTGGCGGCATTCGGCGGCGGCGTGAATGCCTGAAATGCGGTGAGCGCTTCAGCACTTTGGAGCGACCCATCCTGGCGACGCCGCTCCTGATTAAGCAGGACGGCACTCGAGAGGAATTCAGCCGGGACAAATTGTTAGCAGGGATCCGTATTGCGTGTGCCAAAAGACCTGTTTCAGCGGCGGATATCGAACGCCTGACAGGCGAAATCGAATCCCGCCTTCAAAGAATGGGCAAATCCGAGGTCTCATCCCGTGTGGTTGGCGATCAGGTCATCCAGGGGCTCAAAGAACTCGACTTTATTGCCTACATTCGCTACGCGATTGTTTACTTACAACTGGATGACTTACACGCCATCCGCGGCGAAATTGATCGTCTTTTATCCGAAGAATTTTTAATTGTAATCATCAAGGAGTCTTCCCATGGCTGACAAAGCTGGTCTCTCATCGACTGGTTTATTTCCAACACCACCTGTTCCTGAAGGTATCCCGCCCATTGACCTATCCAATAACTCACGCGAGGTGCTTGCCCGGCGCTATCTCCGGCACGGTAAAGATGGCGCGCCCGTCGAGACTATCGATGAGATGTTCTGGCGTGTCGCCTATCATGTTGCCAAAGTAGAAGAAGAATGGAACAGCGATATCGATGCGCGGCCGCGAATTCTATACCATGCTGACCGAGAAGCGCTTCTTCCCGAACTCGCCCACCTTCACCGGTGCGGGGACTCCCCTTGGGCAGCTGGCAGCCTGCTTTGTACTCCCTATTTCCGATGACATGGGCCGCCGCGGGGATGGTATCTTCACCACCCTGCGCAATGCAGCTCTGATCCAGCAGACCGGCGGCGGCAATGGTTTCAGTTTTGCTCGCCTGCGTCCCTCCGGCGCTTTGGTCAAATCCTCTGCCGGCCAGGCTACCGGTCCAATCGGCTTTTTACGTGTCTACGATGAGCCTTTGGTGAAATCGCTCAGGGCGGCACCCGGCGCGGCGCCAATATGGGCGTGCTGCGGGTCGATCACCCGGATATCGAAGAATTCGTCACCTGCAAGACGGACGAAAACGCGATCACGAACTTCAATATCTCCGTTGGCATCACGGATGCCTTCATGGAAGCTGTTAAGGAAGATTTGGAATGGGAATTACGTTTCCCAGATGTCAACGCCCCGGAATATTCTGATTTCAACGGCGATCTCGATGATGCCATGGAACAGGGCATCCCGATCAAAACTTATAAAACCATCCGGGCTCGTGACCTCTTCAACAAGATCGTCATCCAGGCCCACCACAACGGTGAGCCAGGTATGCTCTTCCTGGATGCCTCCAACCGGCAGAACCCCGTTCCCCACCTCTACCGACTCGAAGCAACCAACCCCTGCGGCGAGCAGTGGCTGGGACCCTATGAAAATTGTTGTCTGGGTTCCGTCAATTTAGCCGAGCATTTTGGCCCGGACCATACCGTAGATTGGGACACCCTGCAAAAGAGCGTTGAAACAGCCACGACCTTCCTCGATGATGTTGTCTCAGCCAACGCGTATGTCCCCGCTGTTTCTGAATTAAAAGAAGCTGCCCTGCGTGCCAGAAGGATCGGCCTGGGCTGATGGGCTTGGCGGATCTACTCTATCACGTCCAAATCGGTTATGGCAGCCCGGAAGGTCAAGAATTCGCCGCTCAGGTAATGGAATTCATCCGCTATCACGCCATGAAGACCAGCATCAACCTGGCCAAGGAGCGTGGTGCGTTCCCGGCGATCAAAGGCAGCCTCTATGACCCCAAAGCGCACAAATGGCAGCCGCCGACTCCCCTCAATGTGTACGAACTAAATTTTGAACGCCCCAACCTCGACTGGGATGGCATCGTCAAAGATCTCAAGAAGCACGGCATTCGCAACGCCGCCCAGACGACCATCGCCCCCACCGGCACCATTGCGACCGTGGCGGGATGCGAGGGCTATGGCTGTGAGCCGGTCTTTGCACTGGCCTATATCCGCCATGTCAACGACAACGGAAACGACCTCCAGCTCAATTACGTCAGCCCGCTCTTCCAAAAAGCGTTGGAAGACGCCAATATCGAGCCTGGTATCCGTGAAGCCATTATTGAAGCCGTGATCGAAACCGGCACATGTCAGCATGATGAAAACCTGCCTGCCAAGATCAAGGACGTCTTTGTGGTTTCTTCCGACATCAACGCCGAAGAACACGTCCGTATGCAGGCAGCCATGCAGGCCTTTGTGGATAACAGCCTCAGCAAGACCATCAACTTCCCCAGCACAGCTACCCCGGATGACGTCGCCAAAGCCTACCTATTGGCCTGGGAACTGGGCTGCAAGGGCATCACGGTTTATGTCACCGGATCGCGGGACCAGGTGGTGCTTGAGACCAAGAAGACAGCCAAGAAGAAATACGAGATGATCGAAATTGAGGGCCTTGATCCTGAACAGTCTGCCCTCGCCGAAGTCTCGGAACAGCTGCCCTTCTGGCGTGAGACCAAGAAACCCCGCCCTCGCTTCCTGAAAGGATACACTTACTCGATTGAGACGCCGCTGGGCAAAACTTTCGTGACCGTCAATGAAAACGGCGGCAGCCAGCCCTTTGAGGTCTTCGTGAACACCGCCAAGGCCGGCTCAGAGACCGCAGCGCATTCGGAGGCAATTGGCCGGCTGATTTCGTATCTATTGCGGATATCATCCCCCGTTGAGCCACGAAAACGCCTCAAGACCATTATGGATCAACTGGGCGGCATCGGCGGCGGTCGTTCGCTGGGCTTCGGGGCCAACCGGGTCCGCTCCCTGCCGGATGGCATCGCCAAGGCACTGGACGAATATCTTTACATCCGCCAATGGGAAAACGAAGCCGATATCGAGGAGGATGACCTCAGAGACGCCCCCACCCTGCCTATGGACGGGTTGGGCTCCACCGATCAGGGCAACCGGATCATCGGTGAGCTCTGCCCCGAATGCGGCATGGCGACCCTGGTCAATGAAGAGGGCTGCCGCAAGTGCTACACATGCGGCTACAGTGAGTGCTAATTGATTGAAACCATCAAACGGGCAAGGGTTCTTGCCCGTTTTTTGATTCTGTGGAAATTAGGATTACAATTAATTTAAATATGAATCAAATGTATTGTAAGTTCTCGGAGGGAGAAAATGTCAAAGGACTGGACTCAAGGCACAGTCAATGTTGGTGGTGGCATTGAACTTTTTTATACCCGTACAGGTAAGGGAGAAAAGCCAGCCATTGTACTCGCCCACGGTATCACGGATAATGGTCTTTGTTGGGGGCAATTAGCCGCTGATCTGGAAGCTAATTACGATCTGATCATGTATGACGCCTACGGTCATGGAAATCGTCCCGAGTTGACCCTGAAAAACGTTTCGATATGGTGGAGGACCTGCATGATCTCATCCTGGCCCTCGACCTGAAGAAGCCCTGTGTGATGGGACACTCAATGGGTGCCGCCACAGCCGCAGGCTTCGCTGCCCGTTATCCCGGCTGGCTCAGCTGCCTGGTACTGGAGGATCCACCTTGGTCTGACACAGTCTTGACTGAAAAACAAATCAGGGAAGGCCTGGAAAATTGGAAAAAGGGCAACCTGACTGCGAAGGAGAAAACGGTTAAGGAACTGATCAAAGGCAAGGAAAAAGATGCCCGTAAATGGGAAGAAGCCATTCTTAAGCCCTGGGCAGAATCCAAACTTGAAATGGATCCCACCGTTTTGACCATATCCCCAAGGATCGAACAGCCTGGCAAGAAATCGCCAAAGCCATTGACGTCCCAACCCTGCTGATAGCGGGCGATAACGCCCTCGGTGCAATCGTAACGCCCAAAGTGGGCGTGGAAGCTGTGGAAATTATGGGGTTCTGTGAGTTCGGACATATCAGCGGCGCAGGGCACTGCGTGCGCTATGAGCAATATAAGCCCTATCTGACGATGGTAAAGCTGTTCCTGAAGCGGAACCTACCTGCTTAATCAATAAAGTGCTCTCGAGAGATTAGCTTACATGTATAGATTGGAACCTTAATGCCTAAACGACTGATCTTACTTGCTGGAAATATTGGTGCCGGAAAGACATCCCTCACGGAAAGGATTGGCGAGCGTCTCGGCTGGGTCACAGCCTATGAATCCGTCGTCGATAACCCCTACCTGCCGGATTTCTATAAGAGCATGCGTGATTGGTCCTTCCATTTGCAGGTTTATTTCCTCGGTCACCGCGCCGATCAGCACATTCACCTGGCAGAACTCCCCGAATCCGCCATTCTGGACCGCAGCATCTATGAAGACGCCCATATCTTCGCCCGCGCCTTGCACCATATGGGTAATCTGAATGACCGGGATTACGAATCCTACCTGCGCCTCTACAGCCTGATCGTCACCCACCTGCCCAAGCCTGACCTCCTGATCCACCTTGAAGCTCCGGTGCCTGTTCTGATGGAACGCATCCGGCGGCGTGCCCGAAATATCGAGACTGGGATCAGCGAAGACTATCTCGCCCTCCTGGCACGTTTCTATGATGAGTGGATCAGCGAATTTGACCTCTGCCCGGTGCTCACCATCCGCAGCGATGACCTGGATTTCGTACACGAAACCAAACATCTCGATATCGTCGTCCAGCGGATCAATGAGAGGCTTTCCGGCAGAGAAGAGATGGTTTTTAATCCCAGACAGATAAATAAAACCGTCAAATTGTTTGAAAGTTCGACAATTTGACGGTTTCAGCCATAAAATCCCTACGACCTGATGGGGTTGACCCTGTCCACATGACCGGTTCACCCTGCGATCAGGTGCCTATAATTTAAATACTCCTCAGTAAAATTCCTGCAACTTTTTAATCAAATACCGTATATCCTAGTAGAGGAGCGACAAGGAGACATTGTGGAAGCACAAGAAGCCCTTTGGATTACCAAAGCGCTGGATGGAGATGATTCGGCTTTCGGGCAACTGGTTGAACAATACCAGCGGCCTGTCTTCAGCCTATGCTATCGCATGCTGGGGAACAGTAACGCAGCCGAAGATGCCGCTCAAGAAAGCTTCCTTCGGGCCTATACCCATTTTAAAGCGGTATGACCCGAAACGTTCTTTTGCAACCTGGCTGCTGTCTATTGCATCTCATTATTGTATTGATCAGATGCGCAAACGCAGACTGGACACCATCTCTACTGACGCCCTCCCAGCAGAGATCATTGCTGACCATAACGCCCCCAACCCGGAAAGAGAATTCCGATCAAGGGAAAAGGAAGCGATGAATCCAAAAATTATTGAACGACCTCAAACCGACAGACCGCGCTGCCATCATCCTGCGATATTGGCATCAATATTCAGAAGTTGAGATCGCAGAAAGTCTCAACCTGAGCGTTGGCGCAGTCAAGAGCAGGCTTTTCCGAGCCCGTCAGGCCCTGGCAAATGGGATGACGTCCGAAGAAGCCACCTTGCCGGTGAGAGAAAGGAGACCTGATGAGTCACCAGCCCTATGAAACCTGGTTATTGTCAGAAGAAGATTTAGATGAGGAACAGCAGAAGGCCTTGCGGACGCATCTGGAAGGATGCCAGCAGTGCATACAGCTCTCCCACTCATGGAGTCAGGTGCAAAGCCTGATCAACTCCAGCAGCGAACCTGAACCCACACCGGGTTTCAGCCGACGCTGGGAGAACCGTCTGGCTATCAGACGACAGCAGCAGCAACAACGTAAGATGTGGTTCCTGACGCTGGGGCTTTTCGGCATAGCTTCCATCATCTTCCTTGGCCTTGCCGCCATTAATATTTTCGGCCCATCTTTCAGCTACCAATTCAGCCAGACCTTTGCCAGCCTGGCCCGTTGCATTGCAGGATCAGCCATTTCTGGGATCTACTCAGCTCTGTGGTCAAATCCTTCCCCCTGGTATTGCCTCTCCTGGTGATTCTGGGCGTGGGCGGCTTCTCGGCCTCCATGGCCTGATCGTCACCTGGTTCAGTTCACTCATCAAGTTCTATCAACCCGTCAAAGAAGGAGTATTTGAGTCATGAAAAATTCCAAAAGGTCCTTCAAATCTTTACACTCGTAGCCATTCTGGCCCTGCTCATCCCTGCACCTGTTGTCCAGGCCGCACCAATTGAGGATGGCCGGACAATCTTTGGAGAAAGCTATACGCTCAAAGGTGGCGAGACTCTCAATGGTGACCTAAATGTCTTTGGCGGTGTGGTCAATGTCATGGAAGATGCCATCGTTACAGGTAATCTCCTCGTGGTCGGCGGCGTTGTCACCGTGGATGGCACCGTGCAGGGCAATGTGACAGCAGTCGGCGGCACTGTGACCCTTTCGGACAATGCCTATATTCAAGGCGATTTGGTCTCACCCGGGAGCTATGTCAATGTCAGCGAGTCCGCAACCATCCTGGGCGATATTATTCATGACTGGACCTTTCCGAACACTGATATTGAAATCCCGAATGTCCCCGCCCCGCAGGTGGTTCAATCCCAAGGCTCTGGGTTAATATCCGCCTTCACCCGGATCGCACGTGAAATTGGACAGCTTCTGGCAATCGTTGCCCTGGGCGCTCTCCTTCTGCTCATCCTGCCGAAATCCGCGGATGTGATGACCCAGGCGCTCATCGCTCAACCCTGGACAATGCTTGGTTTTGGTGCGCTCACAGCCGTGGTCATGGCGATTGGCGGTGTGATCCTCTCCCTGACCATCTGCCTGATACCCGTTGTTGCCCTGTCCGGTTTGGCCTTCGCCATCGCGCTTTTGGTCGGGTGGCTAGCATTGGGTTATGAACTTGGCAAACGGATGGCGTCCAGCATCTTCAAGACCACCTGGCACCCCGTCCTAACAGCCGTTCTGGGCAACCTGGTCCTATACCTATTGGCTCGCTTGCTCTGGATCATCCCCTGCCTAGGCTGGACTCTGGTGATCCTGACAGCACTCTTTGGGCTGGGTATGGCAATTGTGACTCTTCTAGGCACCAATCCCTATCCACGAACGACGCAAACTTCCCGCAATGAGCAGGAAGTCCTAACCTTTGAAAAACCCGTGGAGCCTGAAACCGATCAGAATCAGGAAGAATCCTGATTTCCCGGAGCAGGGTGTTCCACCCCAAACTGGCACGAAGATTGCTGCTCATGTTGGGAAGGAGAACTATATGAAGAAACAACTGATATTTGTGATTATCGCCCTGGCGTTATCCAGTTTTGCCTGCTCAATCAGCAACATTGAGATGAAAACGATCGACACCCAAACAGTGATGATCAATGAGGCTCTGCCTACTAATTTGGGCGAGACGGAACTGTCCTTCAGTATGACCGGCGGGACATTTAATATCACCCCCGGCTCAACCAAACTGGTCACAGGAGCAATCAATTACAATGTTGAGGACTGGGAACCCCAATTCACTCGGAGCAATAATTTCTTCGAGATCAAACAGGTCAATCCATACAGGATTTCCGGCATTCCAACCAATGATGTCGTCAATGAATGGAATTTTGCCCTGTCCTCCCTGCTGCCATTAAACCTCTCAATTGAAGGTGGCGCCAGTGACAACGACTTTAATCTGACCGGCTTGCAGCTGACTATGCTGAAGATCATTCAGGGTGCCAGCAAGACAACCGTGCACTTTGAAGCACCTAACCCAGTCATCATGGATGAATTTGCCTTTACCACGGGCGCTTCGTCCGCTTCACTGACCGGGCTGGGAAACGCCAACTTCAACACAATGAGCTTCTCGGCTGGCGCGGGTGACTACACACTTGATTCACCGGTACGCTCTCCCATGATGCCACAGTGGACATCAAAGCAACCATCAGCAACATCACCATCATCATCCCCGCCGGGACGAAGGCCGTCATCATCAACGACGGCACAGTGAGTAATTTCAACACCGAAGGCACCTGGCTGCTCTCTAACGACACCTACACCACCATGGAAGAAGGTCCAACCCTGACCATCAACTTAGATATGGCCGTCGGCAACGTCACCCTGATTCACCTCGA
>LQAI01000114.1_pt1 | contig 20521 bp, 21 predicted proteins | sample 1535821 | NCBI WGS metagenome assembly LQAI01 (sample SAMN04331586, study PRJNA305678) | bioreactor metagenome | isolation source: bioreactor_5 inoculated with Wadden Sea sediment 1st replicate of a... | place: Germany:Bremen | reverse complement strand
GAACTCATTGTTAACCTCATAAGTCACCCTTCATTTTTTTCTGCATATGCTTTGGGTAACATTTTTCGTGAGGCAATAAAACAAATATGGTGACATCTAACACGAGTCAATGCGCCCCTCAACGACAATTAAAATTCCCGTTCTTCATTCTTTATAACTCACTGATTTTGTATTTATTTTCGATTATTTTCTTGCTATTTTTTGTAACATTGATAATATCCCCCACGCCAGTCCGGAGGATAGGGCAACTGCTGGGAAGCACCCCGAGCGCCGAGACTGGTGACAAAGACATGGGGATGAGGAATTGAAAAAGAGAACAACGGCGGGAAAAAGAGAGGATTTGACTCGTGCTGAATTCGCAATAGAAGAAAAAGACTTGACACCGGGGCCGGGGTCTAATATGAGTTCTGCCATTCAGGTGCCTTGCAAAGGCTGAATAGGGAACCCTGTTGAAATCAGGGACGGACCCGCCGCTGTAACCGGGGACGACCGCTGCAAGAAAACCACTGGCCAGAAGGCCGGGAAGGTGCAGCCACTAGGTTGATCCGGAAGTCAGAAGACCTGCCTGATGTTATATAGGGGTATGCCCGTGGTAAAGGCATATCCGTCGGATTAAAAACGGAAATCCTGGTCCGCAGTCCAAGCGGGTCAGGATTTTGTGTTTTGGGATCCCGGTAAATTGACGTGTTGCCGTTCCAGGTGCCTTGCCAAAGGCTGAAAAGGGAACCCTGTGCAAATCAGGGACGGGCCCGCCGCTGTGATTGGGGACGACCGCTGCAAAGATGCCACTGGACAAGGGCCGGGAAGGTGCAGCCATTAGGATGATCCATCAGTCAGAAGACCTGCCGGAACAGACATGGGAATTTCCTCCAGGGCCGGAGGGAGTCCTGCCCCAAGGATAAAAAAGGGAAATCCCTGGATTGACGAGAAATCGGTCCGGGGATTTGTTTTTCCGGACTTAACTTTAATTGCGGAGATGACACATGTTGAAAAAAGCAAAGTTGACAGCCGGTGCGGTGATGCTGGGTTTTGTATTGACCGCTGGGACGTTGAGTGCAGCCCCCCAAGGAACTGATCAGGGGACTGATCAGAGCGCTGCCCAGGCAAAAAAGCCCCAGGTCATGGAGTCCATGGTGGTGACCTCGGGCAGGATCAAAGAGAAAAAAGAGGATGTCACCACCAATATCACGGTGTTTACCGCCGAGGATCTGGAGACGCTTTCCGTATCCGACTTGAGCGATCTCATGCTCAAGGAGGGATTCATGATCCGGGAATATCCCAATTCCACCATATCGGTGGGGGTCCGGGGATTCAGAACCGAAACCCACGGCAATGACCTGGCCAGCCATGTCCTCATCCTCATTGACGGCCGCAGGGCCGGGACGGGAAACCTGGCCAAGATTTCCATGGACAATGTGGAGCGCATCGAGATCATCCGGGGCCCCGGTTCCGTCCAGTACGGGGCCTCGGCCATGGGCGGCGTGATCAATGTGATCACCAAAAGGGGAAGGACGGGTTCTCGGCCTCTGTGGAGGGCACCATCGGCAGCTGGGAGTACAAACGGGCAAAGGCGGATGTGTCCGGTGCGGTTTCAAAATTTGACTATTCCGTCAGCGCCTCCCGGTCCGCCCAGGGTGATTACGATACGGCCGACGGCACCCGGTATTACAACACCGGATACGAGAGCAAGGAGAATGTGGACCTCAATGCCGGCGTCACCCTCTGGGAGAAAAACCGGGTGGGGATCAGCTTTTCCCATTATGCCGGTGATGAGATCGGCAGCCCCGGCTACCTGAGCATCAATGATCTGGATTCCTATGTGGACCACGGCCTCAGGTCCTGGGATCTCTATTACAACGGCGAGACCCTGGACGGGTTTCTCATCTGGAACGCCCGGTATTTCAAGGGAACGGATGAGTATGAAACCCGTGACCGCAGCCAGGCGTCAAGACTGACCTATTTCCGGGATACGGACAACCAGGGCCTCCAGGCGCAGATTACCGCCAAATGGGATATTTTCCATGTCACCGGCGGGGTGGACTGGACCGATTACGCCATCAGCAACTCCTATTCCGTGGCCGGAAAGGAAAACACCTACGAGAACCCGGCCGCCTTTGTCATGACAAACTCCGCCTGCTCGACGAGAAGCTGATCCTCTCTGCAGGGGGGCGTTACGATGATTATGAGGTGGTCAGTGACGAGGGAAAGGTCAAGGACGAGACCAACTGGTCCATGAGCGTGGGGGCCGTCTATAAGATCCTGGCCGGGCTTTCGGTCCGGGCCAACTTTGCCCAGGCCTTCAGAATGCCCACGGCAGACGAGCTTTTCATGGAAAACGATTACTCGGCCTGGGGCATGGGCATCTGGAGGGGGAACGAAGACCTCAAGCCCGAGACCAGCCAGACCTATGAGGCGGGTATCGACTATGTCATGGGAACCCTGAATGCGGCCCTGACCTATTTCCATACGGATTTTGAGGACAAGATCGCCTATGAACAGGTCGATACGGATGTGACCCAGTATAAAAATATCGAGGGGGCCACCCTGTCCGGGTTTGAAGGCTCCCTCCAGTATGATATCGGGGCCCGGTTCAACTGGGCCTTTGGGGTGATCCCCTATGTCTCCTTCACCGTCTACACCCGGTACGAGGATGACAGCAACGGGGCCAATCTGGAGTATGTCCCCGAGAAAAGCGCCTCCTGGGGCTTAAAGTTCAACAACGCGGAACTGGGATTTTTCTCCCGCCTGAATTTCACCCATTTCGGGGAGCATGACATCACCGATTATGAGGCACAGGGGCCGAGACTCTGGGCGGCGACAACTTGGCCGACGTCTTTTTAACCAAGCGGCTCTTCTCCTTTGAGAAATACGGCAAGGTCTCCCTCAAGGGGGAGGTGGGCAACCTTTTCAACAAGGATTATGCCCTGGTGCAGGGGTATCCCTGTCCCGGAAGAACCTTTTACCTGGGCCTGAATTATACCTTCTGACCCGGATGAGAGACCCGCCGCCCTTCCCGGTCATCATGCCGGGAAGGGCGGCCCTGATATCCCGTTTGGGGGAAGGTTCTGACTCATGAAGCATATTCCGATCGTTGTTTTCCTCTTTTGGTTCTTTGAGGGCATGTGGGCCCTGGCGCCGGCAGGGGCAGGGCCTGTGTCCCTCACGGATGTTCAAAGAAACGTGCTCGTTTTTCACAGGGTGCCGGAGCGGGTGGCCTGCCTGGCCCCCCATATCGCCCAGATTCTGAAGGATCTGGGACAGGCCGGGCGCATTGCCGCCCTGACCCGCCAGGATCTGGTCTACCATGCCGGGATCAGGGCCGTGAATGCCGGCTCCTATTTCAGCCCGGATATTGCCGCCCTTGAAGGCAGCCGGCCCGATCTGATCATCTGCACCCCGTCCCAGGCCGGTAAGATCCGGGCAGGGTTAAGCCTGGAGATTCCGGTAATGGTCATGGCGGCTGCTTCCATGGACCAGGCCTTTAATCAGGTACGGGACCTGGGCCGGCTCTTCGGGTGTGAGGCGAAGGCGGCCGGGGTCCTTGAAGATATCCGGACCCGGCTGGACATGGTGGCCGGGCGCCTGGCCGCCGAAGAAGAAAAAATAAGACCTTTGAGAAAAACGGTGGTCCGGGTCATGGGCGGCAGCACCTTAACCTGCCCCGGAGATGAGTCTTTCCAGAACCAGATGATCCGGGCCGCCGGCGGCCAAGTGCCGGTCTGGGGCAAAAAGGGGGCGGCCGTGGTTCCGGACCCCGAAGACTTTTGCGCCTTTAAACCCCAGATCATCTACGGATGCACCGCCAACGCGGCCAGGGTGAGGGGACTTCTGGTCTCTCAGGCCTTTGCGGGGGTGGAGGCGGTGCAACAGGGCCGGATCCATTTTTTCCCCTGCGAGCTGACCTGCCGGGTCACCACCCGGACCGGGGACTTTGTCCAATGGCTGGCCGCCGTCATCTATCCCGAGGTGTTCGGGGATCCGGAGCGGGCCCTTACCCCGGATAAGCCGCTTTACTGGCAGGATCTATCTCAGGATTTGGCCCGGGATCAAATTCCGGATCAGGCCCTGAACCAGGACTGGGTGGCCTCGGCCCGGGTGGTGGGGCACCGCCTTGCGGACACCCCCTATAAATCCCTGGTGATCCGTTTCAAAACCCCCCAGACCCTCTTGTCCACCTTTGAAGGCGTGAAACAGGATCAGGTGGGCTGCGGCAACACCTTCATCCCCATGGCCGCCAGCCTGGGCCATATGCGGTACGGGGTGGACCGGGTCCGCCGGACCATCGAGGCCAATCTGGGCTTTGCCCGGGGGAAATTTTCCACCCTCATGACCGGGGCGGACATGGACAATCTGGCCGTGGCGGAAAAAACCTATAAGGACCTGAGAGTCACGGCCCTGGTCACCGCCGGGGTCCGGGGCAATGCCATGCGTCTGTCAAAGGACAGGGGATACTATCTCTCCCACGGCACCATCAATATCATCGTGGGCTGCAACCGGAAACTGTCCCTGGCCGCCATGTCCCGGGCCATCATCACCATCACCGAGGCCAAGACCGCCGCCCTGACCGACCTGGATATCCGCAGCACCTATTCCCCCTGGGCCAATGCGGCCACGGGCACGGGCACGGACAATATCCTGGTGATCCAGGGAGAGGGGCGGGAGGTGGCCTTTGCCGGCGGCCACAGCAAGATCGCCCAGCTCATGGCCGAGGCGGTCCATGAGGGGTGACCAGGGCCGTTGCCGGCCAGAACGGCATCAGGCCCGGCCGGGATATCTTCCAGCGCCTGGCCGAGCGGGGCTTGAGCCTGGAGGCCCTGGTCCGTCTCTTTGAGACCCGCCTGCCACGGGATCCCTGGTGGCCGAACTCGACCGCCTGCTGCAGGACCCCTATTATGCCGCATTTACGGAATCCGCCCTGGCCCTCTCCGATGCCCGGACCCGGGAACTGATCACGGACACGGCCTTCTGGGAGGAGACCTGCCGGGATACGGTTTTTCGGATCTGCGGCCGGCGGCTGGAACCGGCCCCCTGCTCGTCGGACCAGGTGCCGCCGTCCCTGGCCTCGGCCCTGGGGGCACTTATCAAAGGTTTGGAAATTTTAAAAGATCAGGAAACCCTAAAGGATATGGAAAATGAAACGCCTTCTTACCCTCTCTTTTCTTTTTGTGATGATATCCCTGGCAGGGCCGGGCCAGGCAGAACCGGCCCGGGAGGCCCTGACCCTTTTAGGGGGATCCTCCTATTCCTATAAAATGGCCACGGCCCTGGAAAAGGTCCGGGAGGATCCGGCTGCCGGGGGAGTGGACCTGGTCTATTATACGGAAAAGGACCTGGCGGAAAATGGTATTGACCCCGCTGTGATCACCCGCTCCGGGATCATCATTCTGGATGACATGTACCGGAGCCTGAGGGAATTTGTCCTGGACCATGCGGATTTCAAGGCTGCAAAGGTCTTTGGCCTCTCCACCGTGGACAATGATCCCCAGCGGATTATGGCGGATAAGGCGGTCAAGGCCTATGCCAGGCCCCTGACCCAAAAGAACCTGGCCGCTCTGGTCCGGTTTCTCCTCCACCGGGAGCTGGGCCTGGACATTGCCTGGGGCGCCCCCCAGAAGATCCCGGCCCAGGGGATTTTCCATCCTGCGGGCGACCAGGTCTTCGATACCTTTGACGACTATGAGGACTGGTACCGAAAGGCCGGGCATTTCACCGAAAAGGGGGCCTGGATCGGCATCCCCGAGATGAGCGCCTATGTCTATCCCGGAGAAACCGGCAGGGTGGTGGGGCGGCTGGTGGAAAAGCTGGAAGCTGCGGGGATAAACGTGCTGCCGGTGTACGGCTATCCCGCGTCCGGGGCTGCGGACCAATTTTTCTTTGATGAAAATACCGGTAAGTCCAGGATCGATCTGGTGGCCACCCTGGCCTCAAGTTTTCCCCCCGGGATCCTGAAGGCGCCCGGAAGATGTTTGAACGCCTCAACGTCCCCGTGCTCAATCCCCTGCGGATCCATTTTCTGACCATTGACCAGTGGGAAGAGGATCCCCAGGGCCTCTCCCCATGGAGATCTCCTATGCCATGGCCAATCCGGAAGTCTACGGCCTCATCGAGCCCTCGGCCGTGGGGGCAAGATTATTCACCGGGATGAACAGACCGGCCGGGCCCATTACACCTACGCCGCCATTGAAAAGAACCTGGATTTCTTTGTCCGCCGGGTGCGGTCCTGGCTGAACCTGGCCGCCAAGCCCAACAGGGATAAAAAAATCGTGATCATGTTCTGGAACCATACCCCAGGCAAGCAGAACATCGGGGCCACCTATCTCAACGTCTTCAGGAGCCTGGAAAAGATCATCGCCCGCCTCAGGGCCGAGGGATATACCATTGAGGGGGACCTGCCCGGGGAAGAGGAGATCAAGGAACTCATCCTCTCGGCCGGGCGGAACATCGGCTCCTGGGCCCCGGGGGAACTGGATGACCTTCTGGCCCGGGGCCGGGCCGTCCGCATCCCCATGGGGCAGTACCGGCAATGGTACGAACCCTGGATCCCGGATACCGCAGCCTCATCGAAAAGGATTGGGGCAGCCCGGAAGCGGGCAAGGTCATGACCACCGATACCGAGATCATCGTCCCTGTGTGACCCTGGGGAATTTGGTCCTGGCCCCCCAGCCCTCCAGGGGATGGCATGACGAGCCCACCAAACTCTACCATTCCACCACCCTCTGGCCCCATCATCAGTACACCGCCTTCTATCTTTGGCTCACCAGAGGATTTAAGGCCGATGCCTGATCTCCCTGGGCACCCACGGCACCCATGAATGGCTGCCGGGCAAGCAGGCGGGCCTCAGCCAGGCCTGCCCCCCGGAGGTCCTGATCCAGGATTTGCCCAATATCTATCCCTATGTCATGGACGATATCGGGGAGGGGATCCAGGCCAAGCGCCGGGGCCGCGGGGTGATCATCGATTACCTCATTCCCCCCATGAAAAAGGCCGGGGCCTATGCCGAATATGCCGAGCTGACCGAGCTGATCTCCGGCTATAAGGAAGCTGCGGAGAAAAGCCCTGAACTGGCTGCCAAAAAATTCGACCGGGTAAAGGCCCTGGTGGAAAAACTGGGACTGCTTCAGGACCTGCAACCGGATCTAAATCAGGGAACCTTTGATGAAGCGGCCCTGGAAAAGGTGGAGCATTATCTTCTGGAGATCACCGAGGAGACCCTGCCCTACGGCCTCCATACCTTTGGGGAGTCTCCCCAAGGAACGGCTTTGGATGATTTTGCAGATCTCATCATAGACCGGAATCCGGAACTCGATTTGGCAGCGGTAAAGGAGAAGCTTGGCCTCTGCGGACGGGAGACGGACCATCTGGTCAATGCCCTCTCCGGCGGCTATGTGCCCCCGGGGGAGGCCAACGATCCCATTCGCAATCCCGAATCCATCCCCACCGGGGTGAATTTCTACGGATTTGATCCCGCCAAGGTGCCCTCAAAGGATGCCTGGGCCCTGGGCCGGGACCAGGCAGAGCAGCTCATTGACAAGTACCGGGCCGAGCATGGGGGGGAATATCCCAAGAAAATCGCCCTGGTCTTCTGGAGCATCGAACTCCAGCGCAACGAGGGGACCCAGGTGGCCACGGCCTTAAGGCTTCTGGGCATGACGCCGGTCTGGGACCAGAACGGCAAGGTCACGGGGGTTGAGGCCATTCCGGGCCGTGTCTTGGGCCGGCCCCGCATCGATGTGCACATGCAGGTCTCAGGACTTTTCCGGGACAATTTCCCCAATCTCATCCTCTTCATGGACGAAGCCGTCCAAAGGGCGGGGCAGTTAAAGGACGTGGAAAATTTTATTGCCCGGAACAGCGAAACCATAAAAACCTATCTGATTGAAAAGGGGTATTCCGAGGCTGAGGCGGACCGGCTCAAACAGCTGCGGGTCTTTTCCAACGAGCCGGGATCTTACGGCAACACCATCGAGGATCTGATTCCGGCCTCGGGCACCTGGGAGGATGACAAAGAGATCGCCGATGTCTTCATCAATTACGTCTCCTTTGCCTATGGCAGGGACGTCTGGGGAAAGCCCCTGAAATCGGCCTACAAGAAGAATTTGGAGGGGGTGGACATCACCATGCACACCCGGTCCTCCAATATTTTCAAGAGCCTGGATACCGACGGGGTCTTTTCCGAGCTGGGTGGGTTGGCCCTGGCCGTGAAGCGGGTGAAAGGCGCCTATCCCGACGTAGTCCTCTCCAACCAGGCCGATCCGGACAAGGCCTTTGTAGAGGATATCGAGACCGCCATCGGAAAAGAGCTTCGGTCCCGGTATCTCAATCCCAAATGGATAGAGGGGATGAAGCAGGAGGCCTATGCCGGGGCCAGGGAGATGAACCGCTTCTCCGAATACCTCTGGGGGTGGCAGGTGGTGACCCCCTTTGCCGTTGACGGGGCCAAATGGCAGCAGATCTACGAGGTCTATATCCAGGACAAGTACGGCCTGGAACTCAAGGAATTTTTTGACGAGAACAATCCATGGGCCATGCAGTCCATGGCCGCCCGCATGCTGGAGGCGGACCGCAAGAAATACTGGAAGGCGCCGGAGGAAGTCAAAAAGGACCTGGCCAAAACCTATGCCCTCAACGTCATCGACAAAGGGGTGGCCTGCTGCGAGCATACCTGCAACAATCCCATGCTCAACAAGTTTGTCACCAATATCATCTCCCTTCACGGCCTCCTTACCCCCGAGCAGATGGAGGCCTTTAAGATGACCGTGGCCAAGGCTGTGGGCCGGACCCAGGCCGAGCACGAGGCCGATCATCAGAAGATGCGGGAGTCCCTGAAAAAAGCCTCGGAACAGAACCGCGAGGAGGAAAAGGTGAAATCCCGGGAGGACAAGAAAAAGATCAAGGGCTACGAGATGGTGGAGGAGAAGGCCCAGGAAACCCATGTCACCTCTTCTGGATCGTCCTGGATAGTCATGGCCATTGTGGGCCTGGTGCTGGGATTAATGGTGTTCGGCTGGAAGCGGAGGAGAATTTAATGATTGAACAACTCTGGATGAGCGGTGTGGCCATGGCCTTTCTCTCCTTTGGCATCAAAACCGGGACGGGCATGGCCTCCCAGGTGCTGGATCCCAAGGTTGGTCAGAAGGTTGGCCGGGAGGGGGGCCGGGCCAGGGCCGTCACTTTTATCCTGGTGACGGTGCTGATCTATCTGCTGCTTTTCGGCCTCATTCATGTGGTGGTGACCCGGTTCAATCTCATGGCCTATCTGGACCGGATCACCCGCCTGATCCAGTACGGGATGGCCGTGCACCTTGCCGTGGCCGCAGGCCTGCTGATCTGGGGGCTGAGACTGCTGCTGGCCCCCGCCGGGAGGGGGCCTCCACCCCCTATGCCGGGCTTTTCCTGGTCCTGCCCTGTCCGGTCTGCGCCACGGTGATCCTTCTCAATCTTACCCTGGCCCTTTCCCTGTCCAGCCTGACGCCGCTTAAGACCACCCTGACTCTCTTTGTCCTGTTCTGGGCCATTGCCAGCCTCACCCTGGGGATTTTAATCCTGGCAAAGGGACGGTCGGGAATGGACAAGGGGTTTCTGGGCGGGGCCATGGTGCTCATTGCCCTTTACTTTTTCTCAACGGTGCTCATTTCCCCCATCTATCCGAAAATCAAACCGGCCTATGCCATGGCCCTGTCCAACTCCCCAACCGGGCAGATGGACATGACGGCCATCGGAGTCCTGGCGGGTTTTGCCGTCCTGTTATCCGGCCTGGGCTTTGTCCGGGTGTTCCATAAGAAAGGAGATCAAAGGTGAGTTTTTTTCCTGCATGCCAGACCGTGTTGTATACCATTTCAACGGCCTTGCTCTATCCGGTGGTCATCAGCCTGATTCTGCTGACGGTGTGGCTGCTGGTCCATTCCGGCGGTTTTGCCGGGGAATGGATCAAGCGGCGGCGCATGACGGCGGATGCGGCGGATGCCATGGAAGCGATATGTGAACAGCGGGCCCTGCCGGCGGAGCTGGCCGCAGAGCTGCCCTATCCGGTGGCGGCCTATGCCGAAAAGCTGTCAAAACTGGCAGAGGAGGGGGACAGGTTCACAGCCGAACGGGTGGAATCCCTCAACCAGAAGGCCCAGCTGGAACGGTTCAGGGAGGTGGACCGGATCCGCCTCATGGTCCGCATCGGTCCCAGCCTGGGGCTCATGGGCACCCTCATCCCCATGGGAACCGGCCTTGCCGGCCTGACCCAGGGGAATATGGCCCAGCTCTCCTCCAGCCTGATTCTGGCCTTTACCACCACAGTGGTGGGGCTGTTTCTGGGGATCACCGCCCATTTTTTCGGTGATCCGGGAGCAGTGGGCCATGGACGACCTGCGCCAGATCAATGTCATCACCGAGGCCATGACCCGTGAGGCAGAGGGCCGGGCCGTGGAGGTAAAAGCCGCATGAAGTACATGATTGCCTCCCGCCCGGACCGGCTGAGACGGGCAGGAGACCAGGATCCCCTCAGCGGTGTGGCCAATCTCTTTGACGTGGCCCTGGTTTTCATTGTGGCCCTGCTGCTCTCGCTCATGGCCGCCTTCCAGGTCCTGGATTTTTTCAATCCGGACAGCGAAATCACGGTGATGAAAAAGGTCAAGGACCAGTGGCAGATCATCACCAAAAAGGGAAAAGAGGTCAAGGTGAAGAAGGTGACCGACCGCACCGTGGGCGGGGATGAGGGATTCGAACTGGGCACGGCCTATCAGCTCAAGGACGGGCGGGTGATCTATATTCCAAGCCAAAGCCCTCAGAAAGGACAGAAATGAAAGCGCTGAAGGTGAAACGGTTCTGCATATCGGGCTGGCTTGGTGCCGCACTGCTGGCCCTCCCCCTGTTTTTTTCTCCGGCCCCTGCCGGCGCGGAGACCCTTAAAATCGCCCTGGTGCATTTCAAGGTGACATACAAGGCGCCGGATGAAAATCTCAGGGACCTGATCGCCCTGCACAGGGAGGCGGCAGCGAAAGGGGCCCGGCTTATTCTGAACACGGAACTGGCCCTGTCCGGCTATTCCTTTTCCTCCCGGTCCGATGTCCGCCCCTTTACCCGGACCCTGGAGGACAGGGATATCCGGGCCATGGCGGCGCTGGCACAGGAGTTGTCCGTCTATATCGGCATGACCTTTCCCCAGCGGGATCCGGCCACGGACAGCTTTTACAATGCTGCGGCCGTTTTCTCCCCAGAGGGGGAGATGGTGCTCAATTACCGCAAGGTTTACGGGGAAAAGCGCTGGGCCAGGGCCGGCAATCCCATGCAGGAGAGTACCTTTGAGACCCCTGGGGCCGGGTGGGGTGGCCGTCTGTGCGGACAGCTACTTCGGCCTGATTCCCAGGACCCTGGCCCTCAAGGGAGCGGACCTGGTCTGGGTCCCGGCCAACTGGCCCCCTACGGGACTGGTCTCCCCCCTGGATGTCTGGCAGACCCGGGCCATGGAGAACGGGGTCTATCTGGCCGCCTGCAACCGGACCGGAAAGGACAGGGTCATGGACTGCACCAGGGCCGTTTCCGCCGTGATCACCCCGGACGGCAATCCGCTGAAGGTGCATTCATCCCCGGACTCGGCCCTGGTGCTGGCAGAGATCCCCCTGACCCCGGAAGGGAAAATGGACAGCAGTCCCCGGCTTGAGCGGCTGAAGCAGCGGGACGTGGCCCTCTACCGCCAGCTCTACCTGGAGCCCTGGACCGAGGACCTGACCCGGTACTACAGCCTGCCTCAGCCCGGGAAACTGTCCCTGCACTGCCTGGCCCGGGGAGAGAGGCCTTTAACGACAAAAGATATTGAGGCCCGGATCAGGGAAGCGGAAGATGCCGGCCCCGCCCTCTGGGTCCTGCCGGCCACGGCAGATCCGGATATGGAGGGGCTGAAACGATTGGCCCGTGCCCATTCCTGCGCGTTTGCCCTGTCTGCCGGGACGGGTCTCCAAGCGGGCAGCCAAGAGGAACTCGCTGTCCTGGTGACAGAAGAGGGGATCCATTCCTTTGTGGACAAGGGGGATGCCTTCCCCTTCAAGCTGCTTTTCTACGGCCCGGCCGCCATTGCCATGGTGCCACTGGAAGCCGTCACTCATCCCGAGCTGACCCTGGTGCTCTCCAAGCTGGGCTGCGACCTGGCTCTGGTCTCGACGGAGAATCTTTCCCCTGGGGATATCCGCCTGCTCTCCATGAGAACTTTGGATAGCCTTGCCCTGGCGGCAGCCGGGGACAGGGGACTCATCGCCCATATGAAAGGCATCCACGGGGTGCTCAATATTACAAAGGCAGGCCCGGGAGAGGGCTGCCGCTATGAACTGGATACCGTCCGGACCCGGAAAAAGGAGTTCTATGACCGGGCCGATTTAGACCTGCTGATGAGACAAGGAGAATGACCATGCGTTCAAAAAGGAAAACAGCCTTTTTTCCCCTCCTGCTCTGTCTGGCCTGGCTGCTTCTCTGGCTTTCCGAGGCGGCCGGGCACGGCGCCCCTGGGGCTCCTGCCGGGGATCTGGGGGAGATGGTGGTGACCGGGGATAAGATCGATGCCTTTATCCGGGAGAATCCCGCCCAGGTGGTGAGCATGGGGGCAAAGGAGATTGAGAGCCGCAATTTTCTCCAGGTTCAGGAGGTCCTCGGGGCCATGCCCGGGGTGGACGTCCGGTCCAATGCCGGGGGCATGGGGACCCGGATCTCCATCCGGGGCGGGGGGGATCCGGGGCGGTGCTGGTCCTCATCGACGGCCGGCCTGCCGCCGCCATGCAGTACGGCGGGGTGGATTTAAGCGGGATCCCCATCGATATCGTTGAAAGATCACCGTTTCAAGCCGCCGGTCCCGGTCTGGCTGGGACCGGATGCTGCGGCCGGGGCCATTTATATCGAGACCCGAAAGAAAAAGACCCAAGCGCAATGGGGAAAGAAGGGAAAACTCCGGGGTTCCGGGGGCTCCTACGGCCTGGCCACCCTGACGGCCACAGGCCAGTTTGACACGGAAAAGGAGCAGTTCCTGGTCACAGGCGGCGTATCCCATAAGGACGGCAGGCGGGATAACAGCGACAAGGACCAGGGCCATCTCACCCTGGGGTTTGACCAAAAAAAGAGGGAAAGGAACTCCAGATCAATGCCAAGGCCTATGTCTCGGACCACGGGATTCCCGGCCCCACCTACAAACCCACCCCCGATGCCGGCCAGCGCTACGAGAAGGGAAGCCTGGACCTGAAATACAAAGGTTTTTCAGGTGAAACCGATTATACCCTCAAGGCCTGGACCGATGTCACAAAACTGGATGACACCTCCCAGAGCGGAGATCTCTATACCCTGGATACTTTGACCGCAGGGGCGGGATCCGACGTCTTCCTGGCCCTGGGGGACAGGGGGGATGAGCTGCGCCTGGGGGCCCAGGCCGAGCACAACCGGGTGGACCATACCCTGACCGGGAAACATGACCGCACCCGGGTCTCCGGCCATACCGAATACACCATCCGGAGCGGCTCCGCTGCCTATACCCTGGGGGGCCGGGCCGACTATACCAATGATTTCAATTTTTCCCCCGGCAGCCATGCCGGGTTGAGCCTCTCCCTGTCCAAGGCCACCCAGGTCAAGGTCAATGCCGGCTATACAGAGCATATCCCCACCTTCAACCAGCTCTACCAGCCCAGCCACGGGGCCGTGGATCAGGTCAGGGGAAATCCGGACCTGGACAAGGAAAGAATTGTTTCCGCCAGCCTGGGGCTGGAGCATGCCGTTACTGAGAAAGTCAATGTGTCGGCCTCCCTGTTCAGGACCGATTCCCGGGACCTGATCAAATACCAGCGGGACAGCGAGGATGTCAGTGAGCCCATAAACATCGGCCGGGCCTACAAGCAGGGGATCGAAACCGGCCTCAAGTTCGGGATCACCAAAATACCGGCGTTGAACTGAGCTATATCCTCCAGGAGACGGAAAACAAGGACAACGGCATGCGGTTGAGCTACGCCCCACCCATTCGGGGAAACTCATCTTTAAGACGGTATTGCCCTTCAGACCCGGCTGGAATGGATCACCCGGGGGTATTCCAAGCAGTACTCCGACACGGAAAATACAGAAGGAGAACGCCTGGATCCCTATCTGACAACGGATTTAAAGCTAAGCCACCCCTTGGTTTTAGGAAAGAAAAAGGCCCTGGTTTTTGCCAATCTCCACAATATCTTTGACAAGGGTTATGCCTCCCATTACGGCTATCCCGACGACGGGATCGGCCTGGAACTGGGGATGAGCATCAGCTTTTGAGGGGGATGGGAAAGAGGATGCGGCAGGGCATGGTGAAAGAGGGCAGGGTTCTGGCGGCAGTGGCGGTTTGCCTGGTTACGGTTTGGGGGATCCGACCCTGCCCGGTCCGGGCCGTGGAGGCGCCACTTTTTTACTTTCAATGCCTGGAGGCCAAAAAGGAGATCAACGGCCGGTTCACCCAGACCCTTGACCTGGTCAAGCCCGACGGGCTTTCAGAGCTTTATCTGCTCTTCCGGGAAGGTGACAGCCCCGCGCTCTGGGGCTGGAGCCCGGGCCGGGGCCGTTTAAAATTACGGGTTCCCGGCGAAACCGGGTCAACCTCTACGCCTTTGGGCGGGTGAAACCCGGGGTCGGGAGAAAATATTGACCGCGGCCGCCTCTTTTTTCCTCTGGGGGGATTCAAAGATCCCCGTCCCCGCGGGAGCCGGCCCCCCCGGCAGCAGTCTCGGCCATGGCCGGCCTCCCCTTTGTGGGCCTTGTTCCTGAAAAGGGATCCTATTGGACCCAGGCGGGGCAGCCCTTCCGCTTCCGCCTGGAAACCGGGGATCCGGTTAAAGAGCTGCTGGCGGCACCCCAATTCCGGGTCTTTGAAAAGGGCCGGGTAAAAACACTGCCCCCCGGCGAACCCTCCTCCTTTGAGGCGGTCCATATCCCGGCCCATGATCCGGACCTGAACCGGCGGGGGGCCGCAGCCTTCCGAGGGGATGTCATCTTTGCCGATCCGGCCGGGGAGGACCCGAAGATTCAGGCCGCCTATACCCTCAAGGTGCACCGGTCCCGGACCGCGCAGAATAAGTATGGTCTGGGGTGGGCCTTCATGGGAACCGGTGCCCTGATTCCCTTAAGCTGGCTGGGGATAAAGAGGAGGCGGCCATGGTGGAACGTTTAAGGCAGATCAGTCAGCACCTCTCCTTTGCCCTTCTCATCTACGGGGGGCGGCTGGGCATCCATCTGGGCAGTTTTCTGCCCTGTTTTGCCTGCCCCTTTGTTTCGGGGTGCGGAGGGCATTGCTATCTCATGGCCTTTCAGCGGCCCTTTGTGGGGTTCCAGACCCCCTTTGCCATGATGGCCTCGGGCGGGATAGTGAACATCCTCATCCCTTTTGGGAGTTTTCTCCTCTTTTTCCTTCCCCTGTCCAAACTTTGGTGCGGCTGGATCTGCCCCTTCTGCCTCTTCCAGGACTGGGTGACCTGGATCCGCAAGAGGCTCGGGATCCGTCCCATGATCATGGGGCGACCCCTGCGGAGAAGATTAAAACCCATAAAGTATGTGCTGCTGGCCCTGATGGTAATCCTGCCCCTGGCCATTGCCAATTTCGGGCTCCATCCCGACTGGGTGGTGCCCTTCTGCCAGATCTGCCCGGGGCGGGTGATTCTGCCCATGTTTGAGGGGGATTTCTCCTATGTCCATCTGGATCAGACCAACGGGGTGACCCTGGGTTTCACCCTGGTCTCCCTGCTCCTCACCGGCGGGTTCCTGACGGGTATTTTTTTCAAGGAGCGGTTTTTCTGCATGTTCTGCCCCATGCTGGCCCTGATGCACCTGCTTAAACGGCTCAGCCCCGTCCGGATGGAAAAGAATCCGGCCTCCTGCTCGGGCTGCGGGAGCTGCGAGCGGGTCTGTCCCATGAACATTTCAGAGACCTATGTGGAAATGGAAAAGAGGGATGTCCTCTCCCAGGACTGCATGGGGTGCATGAGCTGTGCCGAATCCTGCCCAACCGACGGCACCCTGAAGTTCAAATGGCTGGGCTTCACCCTGTTTTCGTCTTCCAGAGATTACCAGACCCGCAAATGGAGCCAAAAATGACCCCGTCCCCCCAAAGTGCCAGAGAAGAGCGGCTCATCAAGCGGACTCTCGGGGCCATGGGCACGGAATCCCGCGCCGTATCCGAGCAGCTTCCCCCCGGTGAGGCAGAGCGCCTGGCCCCTTTTCTGGCCGCCCTGAACAAGGACCTTTTCGCCCCCTTCGGGACCGGCGGTTCCGGGCGGATTTTTTCCCTCTGCGTCCAGGCCCCGCCCGAGCTCTTTCATGCCGCCGGCGGGGAAGGGATTCGGCTGGCCTGCGGCTCCTTTGCCGCCAAGGATGCGGCGCCCCGCCATCTGCCGGCCCTGGCCTGCCCCATGATCAAGTCCCTGGCCGGCCTCTTGGCACTGGAGGAGGGGAGTCAACCCCTCAATCTGGTACTGCCCTTTACCTGCGACTGGGTGGTCAAGTTTCCGGAGCTGACCGGGCTGGAGGAGAGGGCCCGGATTCATTTCATGGAACTGCCCCATCTGCGGGAGGGGGAGGCGGCAGCCGGGCGGTGGGCCGGGGAGATCATGGCCTTAAAACTGTGGATTGAGGCGGTGACCGGCCGGAAAATTACCCGGAAACGGCTCCTGTCTACCGTTAACGCGTCCAACGGGGCGGCAGTCCATGTGGAGGAACTGGCCGGGCTGCGCAGGGAGGGGCGGGTGCCGGCCCGGGCCTTTGCCCTCGTCATGAACGCCTTCTCCCGCATGGACATTACGGACTGGACCGTGGCCCTCAAAGCCTATATCCGGGATTGCCCGCCCCCTGAAAGGACCGGGCCTTCAGTTTTCCTGACGGGCAGCCCCGTGGTCTTCCCCAATTATAAGCTGCTCCGGCTTATCGAGGAGGCCGGGATGGTCATTGCAGGGGATGATATCTGCACCCTGGAGCGGGCCTTCCCCGGCACTGCGGCCCTGCGGGACCCCAGCGAATACAGCCTGATCCGGGCTCTGGCCGACCGCCACCACAGGGCCTGCTCCTGCCCCAGCTTTGCCGACAATAGGCGGCGGGCCAACCGCCTGGTGGCCCGGGTCCGGGAAGACGGGCTGGCGGGGGTGGTCTTTCATGTCCTCAAGGGCTGCCATCCCTTTGACATGGAGGCCGGCCTCATGGAGCAGCGCCTCAGGGCCGAAGGCATCCGGTTTTTAAAGGTGGAAACGGATTATGTGACCTCGGACGTCCAGAATATTGTCACGCGGCTGGAGGCCTTTGCCCGGAGCCTGGGACAGTGACGCCGGCGCTGCCGGCCATACAGACAAAGGAAAAACGGAATGAAAATCGGTATTGATGTGGGAAGCACCGGCATAAAAATCGTCTTTCTCTCTTGGGAAAACCGTGTCATCTGGAAGAAGGTGGTGCCCACCCGGCCCGGTCAGAAGGCAGTGGTGGACCAGATGATAAAAGAAGGGCTCAAAACCCTGGGGGCCCAAAAGGGCGATATTGAAAAGGTCTGCGTCACCGGTTACGGCAGGAAGCTGATTGCCGGGGCCGACCAGGTGGTGGATGAGATCACGGCCAATGCCGCCGGTATCCATCATCTCACCTCCGGCCGGGCCAGAACCCTGATCAATATCGGAGGCCAGGATGTGAAGGTGATCTGCCTGGGGTCCCAGGGGGAGGTGACGGACTTTCGCATGAATGACAAGTGCGCCGCAGGAACCGGCCGGTTTTCGAGATCGCCGCCAATATCCTGGACACTCCCCTTGAGGCCTTTGCCGTGTCCCGGGATGTGGATCCGGTGAGCATCAATGCCACCTGTGCCGTTTTTGCCGAGAGCGAAATCGTCTCCCTCATGGCCGGGGATGCGGACCGGGCCGCCATTATCAGGGGGGTGAACGATGCGGTGGCCCGGCGTATCGGCAATCTGGCCGGTTCATCTCCTCTGGAGGAGGCGGTGTTTGTGGACGGGGGCCCGGCCATGAACCGGGGGCTCATCCACAGCCTTGAGGACACCCTGCTCTGTGATATCCATGTGGCGGAACATCCCCAGTTCACCGTGGCCCTGGGGCTGCGCTGATCTCTTAAGCCTGAGCTTTAATTCTGACGTTTAAACCCTATTTTTTGGGGGGGGCGGGATCCGGCCGTTGAAATAGCCGCAGGACCGGTAATAGGCCATGTCCCCGATCCAGTATTTCAGATAGGTTCTATCCCGGAGCATCTTGCGGGCCAGGGTAAAGGGCCGGGTCAGGCCCTCTGCCACGGGGCCGCCCAGTTCGGCCGGGTCCCTGAAGCATTCCCAGTCGCAGGCCAGGCAGAAGGGGGAGGACTCAATGGCAGCCACATCAAGGGCCTCAAAAAGGCCCAGGTCCTCGCTTCCCCGGTAGCCGCAGGGATAGGTGTTGCCGTCCTGGCAGTTGACAAAGAAGAAGTCGATGCCCCCCCGGCAGGGATAGGCCCCGGGGGGTTGGGAACGGGGCTGCCGGTTCCGGGACGGGCATAGCTTCTCTGCAGAACGTAGAGGGAGGTCAAAGGGGAGAAAATCCTGATCTTTGGCCGGAACCGGGGAATGGTGTCCAGCAGGGCCTTTTCCGTCCGGGTAAAACAGACGACCCGGTCCGGTGAGGCGGCCGCATACACCGCATCCAGATTCTGTTTATCCGCATCATCGGCCATGCTCATGGGATAGCAGGCATTGGCAATGGTGAATCCCATGTCGATCACTTGCTGGTAAAAGGCGGAAAATTCCCGGGCAAAGGTCTGGTAAAAGGGGGAGTCCTCGGGGTTTTCCAGGTCTTTTTCATCCGGCGTTTCCAGGGCCGCAGCCTGGGCGGTGACATTCCGGTTGGGGCTTCGATGTCAAATCGGCTTTGGGGATAAAGAACAACTCTGGAGAACGGAGAATTAAATAATCGGATTGTATTCATACCCTAAAGGGCAGAAACTCGAAAAAGGGGTAAAAAGTATTTTTTTAGGCTGATTTTAAGCATACGCCACCGGAAAACCCCTTAAGCGTTGAAAAAATCAATTCCAATCGGCTACCAGGATTTGGGAATCGGAAAAGTCGTAAACCAAATCTGGAATAAAAATGGGAATAGCAGGTTTTGGCGGATCATGGTTACGGATATCCCAAAGCCCAAGGTGACGCAGAATCTTTTCGATCATGTCGAGTTCCTCGATAAAGCTGATGATACGCATCGTGCCTTGGCACTTTGGACAGATCAGCGGGTCCACCTCATAGACTTTTTGAATCAGACGAGCCCAGTTCTGACGAAACTCTTTGGAAGACATCTCGTTCGGGATAACGGCAGGAATGGTATCATCCAGATCGGCTTTTTTTCTCATCCCCCGGGATTTATTCGAATACCAGCCGTAATACCTTACCGTCTGTTCATACCGACCGGGAATATGTGTCACCAGCCTTGCCAGCCAGTCCATAGCGTTAAAAATTTTCCGGGACTTCCGGTCTTTCGAGGTGTATACGACCTTGGCGGTACCGTCATGGGAATCTTCCGTGGGTATGTGGGCCATGCGCTCCTGAGAAAAACAGGCACGGATAATGTATCGGGCAAGATTGCCGAGACCGGCTTGGTCATTGGAAAAGATCCTATCACCGATGTAGACATGGAAACCTGAATGGCACCATGAAAGCATATTTTCGATAACGGCATCCGTTATTTTGCCCTCTTTTTGAGCATTTTAAGAACCTCGTACTGGAAGATTTCTTCCAATACGAACCCCGGAGCCATATGAAAGTCACCGCCATTTAAAAAACATCCGTCAGAAACGATGGCATGCAGGTGGGGATTGAAGTTGAGAAAATCTCCATAGGTCTGAACCGCAATACTGGTGCCGGGCACAGCATCATTCTCGGGTATACTGGATTTAAGATATTTTTTGATGACGTTCCAGGCACAGATAGACAGCTTTGCCAATAGTTTCCTGTCAAAGAGAAAATAGATACGTAACCGCTTGGGGATGCTGAAGACCCGCTGCCGGTGAGGCACATCCTTTAGCACATTGGAAAGCAGCCATTCCCCATACTCAAGAACCCTTTTTGATGACAAGAGGGACAAAACTGCCTGCGTTTACAGGAGAAAGCCAGGAGGTATTCATGGCCGCATTCCTCACACCGGAGCCTGGCAAACCCCATGTGAAGATCCCCACAGTCCAGGTATTTGAAAATTACGGTCATGACGTATGTTCGCCAGAAGCCCAGACGGGATGCATACATGCCGTCCCACATCCGTTCCAATCTTCGAAATGATTTTGGACACACTGATAATATGCGCTTGCCTTAGGGTTGCGCGGTTGATAAACATCAAAATTATATGTTGTTGATAGGGCCATGGTGAAACCGGTAGTGGTGATAGAATTAATTGGGAATCCAGGAAGGATATCAGAATCTTAATGCAAAACGAAAATAACTCGTTGAAAATATACAACATGCGTTGAATTAAATAAACATATTCAGCAGAAAACCAGAATATTTCTTAACTCAGCTTTCGGGATTCAATTGAATTTCCCG